>Ga0307377_10004841_pt1 | contig 14621 bp, 11 predicted proteins | sample TR3MG_FD_202535 | JGI IMG/M metagenome (GOLD analysis project Ga0307377, IMG submission 202535) | Soil microbial communities from Risofladan, Vaasa, Finland - TR-3 | ecosystem: Environmental > Terrestrial > Soil > Coastal area > Acid sulfate soil | place: Finland: Risofladan, Vaasa | collected... | reverse complement strand
AAACCTAGAGCGTTTTCGATTCACTGATTGACATTGGAATGGCATCAAAGGTGGCTTTTTCTTGAGGAAAAAGCCACTTGACTGTGTGCTTTCTGTTAAGAGCAGAATCGAAACCGCTGTAATCCTCGAATGCACGCGAGGCGAGCGACGATTTGCAGCAGCCAAAAGCCCCGGCATCGCCGGGGCTTTTGCTTTGAGACCTGGTTTGCGATGCGGTTGCGGTGCAGTGCTACGGCAGTTTCAGAATGGGTATCGAGAGAGAGGCTGGGCAGCCAGGTCACCGCGCCCCTCAGGGAGCGACGACCTGGCGCCATCCTTGGCGACTCTACCCAATTCCTGAAACTGCTCTAGAACTCCAGCCGCAGCGAACCCTGCAGGACACGCGCGCTGATCCCGTCAAAATGCCCGTGAACCGTGTTGGTGATTTGTCCAAACAGACCCGAGCTTTCCGTAATGTCGGAGTTCGGAGTTTGGAAGTTGGGGTGGTTGAGCGCGTTGAAGGCATCCACGCGAAACTTGAGGTTGACCTTGTCCTGATAGATCGGGAAGGTCTTGGCAAGGCCCAGATCCAGGCGAAAGTACTGCGGTCCGCGCAGGTTATTGCGGCTGCCGATTTGCAGGCCCACCGGACCGGTAAAGTCCTCCGTCGCGGGGGCATCTTCGTTTTTGAAGGCCCACAGGGTCCCGTTGGAGCCCTTGTGGATGTTCATCTTCATGTCGGCGGCGGGGCCGGTCAGGATGGCCGGCGCATTGTTGGCATAGCCCGCAACATACGCGTTGGAGCTGGCGAAGAACGTGTTGCCGGTGTGCCAGTTGGGCAAACCGCTCAGGTTCCACCCGCCGATCACCTCATTCACCCAGAAGGGCGCCGTGGCTGCGAAGGTGCGACCGCGTCCAAAGGGCAGCTCATAGATAAAGTTGCCGTTCAGTGAGCTGGTCACATCAAAGTCCGAGTTGCCGCGGCACTCCCGCGGATGCAGAACATCGCAGATAAACCCGTAGCCGCCAAAGGCTGGCTTATTGGCCACGATCGACACGTTGTCGATGGAGTGCGACCATGTGTAATTCAGATCAAACTGCAGGCCATGGCCGGCATTCTTGTGTAGCGTCACCAGCATGCCGTTGTAGCTGGAGAAGCCCTTGTTGGTGTAGTAGGTGAACTCTGAGAACTGTGAGCCCATGCCAACGTTCGACGGCAAAATTCCCGCGCTGGCCAGCACTTGCATCGTATCCGCGAAGTCGCCGCGATAGGCATAGGTTCCCAGGTAGTCGGAGATGATCGCCGTATTGCTGGCTGCGCCAAAGGCGGCTCCGGTGCCCGCTCCCAGCATGTTTTCAAACCATGGCTGCGGTGTCACAGCATCTGGATTGACAACAAGATAATAGGTCGGGTTCGACCGCACCTGCGTCACCAGGTTGGCAAAGGCCGTTGACATCATCTGCCCGGAGTTGCCGACCGAGTCGGGGAAGTCCACCAGTTGGTTGGCGTCGGCCTGGGCCAGCAGCCGCCGTCCGAGGCGTCCCACGTAGGTGGTCTTCAGCAGAAAGCCGCCAGGGAACTGGTGCTGGAATCCCAGGTTGAAGCCGATCGAATACGGCGTCTTTAAATTGCTGTCCACGCCCTCGTTGAAGGCCTGCCCATCGGCCAGTCCGTAGGGAACAGGGCTGCCACTTGAGGTGTCCACAAAGGGCATATAGGGCCCTTTGATGGCTGTGGGAGGCGTGGGTGGCGCAGGCGGGGCGGAGTAGCCGCTGAAGCGCGTGTCGTTCCGGAGCGATGATACAGGATCTCCCGGCACGCCAAACGGACTGTTGACGGTGGATTGGAACAGATATGAGTATTGCGAAGCTTGGTACTGCACGGCGTTCACAACGGTGTGGTCGTAGATGATGCCCACGCCTCCGCTGAACACCGTGTCACGATCCGTGCCGGGGCTCCACGCAAAGGCAAAGCGGGGCGCAAAGTTGGTGTACTGCGGATAAAAGTACCCCGGACTGTGGTTGGCCTTGCCGGCCAGCGAGTACGAGATGAAAGGCAGCGATGTATCGCCGAAGTCACCAGCCTGACTCTGCTTCACGCGGTCAGAAAAGTACTGCTCGAAGTTCAGGTTGGGCACCGACTCAATGCCGTTCACCTCATAGGGAACACTGTAGTTCTGCCAGCGCACGCCGTAGGAGAGAGTCAGCGAAGGCGTCACCTTCCACGTGTCGCCAAAGTAAAGCTCGGTCTCATAATAGCGGTAATGCGTCTTGGAACCGGAGCCCTGCGGAAGCACATTGCCCTTCGCATTGTAGTTGTAGGTGCTGTACGACGAGGCGTAGTGGCCCAGTGCAAACGCAAACGCAGAATCGTACAGGGCCTGTGCCGTCGGGCTGTTCCCATCGATGTCGGGGGGACGCAGGGACGAAACCAGGCCAGACATGTTGCCGCCCAGACCGATGGTGGGTTGGTTGTAGTTCAGAATCGTGTTGCCCTGCGGGTTGACGTATTTGAAGGTCCCACCGAAGGCAAGATTATGGTTGCCCTTCTGCCAACTGAAGTTGTCCCGCAACACTGGGATGGGATAGATGCGGCTCTGCGCATTGATGGCGCTGCCATACGGTCCAGACAGGATGCTCCCACCTGAACCGTTTCCGCCAAACCCGGTGGTGTATTGGGTGATGCCGGTGGGATTATAGGTGGCCGGGAAATTGTAGTTCGTGACCGTCTCTCCAAACGAGGCCTGGTTCACCTTGTTCGCGCCGATCACCCAGGTATGCCCCGCAACCCAGGCGTAGCTCTTGTCCTCGAAGGGAAAGGTCTGCGGATCGCCAGGGAACTGGTTCGCACTCTGCGTACTGTTTTCACGGGCAATCGTAAAACGGCCGAAGAGTTTCTGCGTCGCGGTCAGGTTGTAGTCGATCTTGCCCACATAGGCGTTCAAGAGGTAAGGAAACGGCGCATTAAAACGATAGCCCGCTGTGTTCACCGTGTCCGCGCACACCGACGTGTAATCGGAGTCGCAACCGCCCGCCAGATCATTGGGCTCTGGATAGCGGCTGGTTATGGAATTCTGCAGGGCGGAATCGAAGCCGATGCCCTTGGGATCGAGCGCTGCCACCTGGGATGCGTTCAGCGTCTTTGTGGCGCCGCTGCCGTAATCGGTGTAGTAGACGATGTTGCCGTTCCGGAAGGAATTCGTGGGAACCACGCGCTCGGTCTGGTCAGAGAGGGTATCGCGGCGGCTGTTCCAGTCAAAGAAAAAGAACATCTTGTCGTGCTTGATCGGGCCGCCGATGTTCCCGCCAAACTGGTTGCGGATGAGTGGAGGCCGTGCCACGCCGGCGTTGTTGTTGAACCAGTCGTTGGCCTCTGTGTTTGTGTCGCGATGGTACTCGAACAGTGCCCCATGGAACTGGTTGGTTCCGCTGCGGGTGACCAGATCAAACTGCGCGCCGCCGCCCTCGCCCGCGCTGGAAAGCTGCCCGGCAGTCACGCCGCGAAATTCCTGCACGGAGTCAACCGGCGCACCGCCCACGATGGCGCCAAAGTCGCCGGTGGCCATATCGTTCACGTCCAGACCGTCCACCGTCACATTATTTTGGTCCACGCGCGCGCCGGTGGCAGCGCCATTCAAAGTAATGCCCGGCTGCTGGGTAAACAGTGCGGCGGGGCTGTCACGGTCGGCCACGGGCAGATCATTCAGGAACTGCACCTGGAAGTTGTTGCCCACGGTCGCATCCGTGGTGTCCAGAGTCACGGCCTCGCTCTCCGCGGAAACCTGAACTGTCTGCGATGTAGTACCCACGAGCATGCGCGCGTTCTGAGTGCGCGTGCTGTTCACGTTCAGATAGATGTTGGTGACCACGACCGGTTTAAAGCCATCGCGCGTGAATGTCATCGTGTAGCCCGGTCCGGGCGGCACGGCAGAAATGGTGTAGGCGCCCACGCTATTGGTGGTTGCGCCCAGCGTTGCCCCCGTGGCGGGGTTCTGCAGTTCGACGGTCACGCCTGGCACGACAGCGCCGCTCGGATCGCTCACCGTGCCCGTAACAGAAGCTACATCCTGCGCCCGAACAAGGGGGAGGATTAGCACGAATAATGCCAGAACAAAGGCACCGATTTGGAGTTTCCTCATGGGGGAGGCCTCACTTTCTGAATGAGTTTTAACCTGCTTGTTAAACGTTGGATGCTCGACAATAGTTCCTCGATTGATTTGATTATGGTGTTTTGTTCTGCAATGTAATCAACACGATCCACAAAGAAGCTGAATATGTAAACCTTCCAGCAAATCAAAAAGCGACAGCCCGGCTTAGAGCCGGGCTGCCTGTTTTTGATTCTCTGTGGCCATCGTCAGATCCGCATCGGCATCAGCACGTAGCGATATTTGTACTCGGCGTTCGGATCCTCCGGACGCATCTGGCCGGCCGATTGCGAGTCCCTGAACTCCAGCCGCACCTCGCCCTCGTTGCTGAGCGCTTTCAGGAATTCGAGAATATACGACGAGTTGAAGCCTACCGCGATGGGGTCAGAGGCATACGGCGTGTCGATGGTGTCTTCGCTCTCGCCCGACTCCGTGGAGTTGGCGCTGATCTTCAGCTCGTTGCTCTCCAGCCGCAGGCGGATGGCTCCGGAGCGTTCGTCCGCAAACTGCGCCACGCGCTGGATGGCCGCCGAAAGATCCGAGGAGCGCACCACCGCAAATTTGGTATTGTCGCGCGGCATCACTGCCTCGTAGTTAGGAAACTGCCCGGAAAGCTTGCGTGAGCTCAGCGTGCGATAGCCCACACGGAAGAACAGCGTGTGCTCATCGTCGGCAAAGTCCACCTTCTCCGCTTCAGAGGAGTTGAGCAGTTGCTGCAGCTCCTGCAGGGCCTTGCGCGGAATCAGCACGCGCTTCTCGCCGCTGATCCCCTCCAGAACCTCGTCGGACTTTTCTACAAAAGACAGACGGTGTCCGTCCGTGGCAATCATGGCCAGCGACTCGGCCTTGATGACCAGCAGCGCGCCATTCAGCGTGTAGCGCGACTCCTCGTTGGAAATGGCAAAAATGGTGCGCGCAATGAGCGTCCGCAGCACGGGAAGCGGAATGCTGGTCACAGCTACCGTGGGAAACTCGGGCACCTGCGGGTAGTTGGCCCGCGCCATGCCCACGATCTTGGTGTTGGAGCGGCCACTCCGGATCTGCACCCAGTGGTTCTCCAGCAATTTGATGGAAACCTCGCCGTCGGGCAGCAGCTTGATGTAGTCGTAGAGCTTGCGCGCCGGGACGGTGCAGGAGCCTGGCTTCTTCACCTTCACAGGCAGACTGGTGCGAATCGCCTGGTCCAGATCGGTCGCCGTGATGGTGAGCCGGTCTTCCTCCGCCTCCAGCAGGAAATTAGACAGAATCGGAATCGTGGTCTTGCGCTCGACCACGCTTTGTGTCGCCGTGAGTTCCTTCACCAGATCCTGACGGCTTACGCTAATTTCCATCGCTGCCCCCTGCGCGGTTTGCATCTCCGCTTCGGTTTCCACATCCGGCATACTGCTTCCTCCGCTCCAGAAGCGCCGCTGCCGCTCTGGCCACACTCTACAACACTTAGCGGCCCAGCGGAAATGGCTGTCTTTTCTTCTTCTTGATTGTAGCCACCCCATGATTCCAGTGCGCGTGGAAAACAGGGGCCGTTCTCTGGATTCCGGGGGCTTATTCGCAACACTGCGCAAATTGGCAGCGCGTGGCTCGTGCCGGATCCAGCCTGCGCCAGGCCCAACGTTGCGCTGTGGACGCGGATCGTGGCGGTGCGACGGAGAGGAAAAAGGATATCTAGGGTATATAGAAGCCCGTATTAACCGTAGTTCGCGCTGGAAAAGTGGGAAACAGGCCGAAGCGATTGAGCCAGCACGGTTTGTCTATGTGGCTAGTTTTCTAAATCAGGGCTGTGTAAATCAGGAGGATTGGAAAAGCAGTCAGCGCAGCCCTGATACCGGCCCATGTTTCCCACGCTTCCCACATGCCTGCTCAAAGCCCCATGTGGATCGTGCGTGCTCTATGTGGAATGTCTGGGCAAGAAGATGCAGGTCAACAGGTTCCAGCGGACCAGTCCTCCACAAAATCCCTATGCTCCACACCTTCCACAGCAGGCTCCCGCAACGTGTAAAAGCCGGATCGAAACCATGAAGGCAGATTCCTCCCGTGCGCTTCCCAAGCCGATTCCCAAGCAGAGCCAGGGCGCAAAAAAATTCCCGGACCCGGATCAGCTCAGGGATAAATCCTGAGCCAGTCTCTTTGAGGTGCCGATGCCTTCCCTAGACTAGGTTGGGAAGAAGGGCAGGGCCATGAAGATCGATATTGCGCGCCTGGAGGAGGAGCTGCGGCAGATGAGCGCGGCCGGCGCGCCCGGACGCCCGTTCTGTGATGCCATTGCGGAGCTGGCGCGAACGGATCGCTTTGAGCAGTTGCGTGAGGTGTTGCCCGGCATCGTCTACGACGAGCTGTGCCTGCGCTATCGCGAGGATCCGCGTGCCTTCGTCGCCGGCTGGCGGCTGCTGGGCCGGGAGATGCAGCGGGGCTTTATCCAGCACGCGCGGCAGCGGCTCACCTCGCTCACTCGTCTGCAACCGGCTGAGCCCGCCGCCGATACTCCGGCCTGGCAGGAGATCCAGCGCGCGTTGGATGCGCAGCAGAACGACCTCTTGCGGGCCGCCCTGGCCATGGAACTGCTCGGCATGGTGGAGCCGGCTGTTGCGCGTGCCCTGCAACTGCATGAGTGTGTGGTAGCCACAGCCAGCACAGAGGAGGCTGATCGCTACCTGGACGAGGCCACGCGCTGCTACTTCTATGGCCTGTTCACGGCCTGCGCCGTCATGTGCCGCTCTGTGCTGGAGGAGGCTATCCGGCAAAAACTGCCGGTCGTGCTGGCTCGCCAGGTGCGCTCGCGCTACCGGAATGCGGCCACGCTCGGCAATCTGCTGCACGAGGTGAACAACAACCTGCAGGCCACGGGCATTTCGCCGGAGTTCCCCGCAGTGGCCAACCGCGTCAACGACACGGGCAAGAAGGCCGTGCACCAGGGGTTGCTCTCAGAGGATGAAGCCCGCGCGTGCCTGCAGGATGCGCGCCGGGCTCTGCAACTCCTGCTCACCAGCAGAAGCGCAGCCAGTCTCCGTACTGCCGGGTAACACCAGCATCGCTCCGCGAGAGTAGAGGTTACACCCGCGCCTGTCTCAACCATCTGTCTCAAGGCCTCTCTCGGATGATGTCAAGCCCCTGGCAATCTGATCCGGGGCGTTGATCTCTCATTTCAGGCGACTTCCAACACGGCGTGACTTGCAGTTCCATTGCCTCCAACTTGCTATGCTGAACAGGCAGCAAGACCGGTCCTCCCAATGCCATCAGGCAGGGTGGCGGCAGTGGCCTTCTGGCCTTGAAACAAGTGCTGTCCACCACACAGATGGCCGTTCATGTGTTGTGAAAGGGCACGGCTTCAACCGCGTGCCACCCGAGACTCGATTTGCTGTTGTGAAAGGGCACGGCTTTAGCCGTGCCGTAAACAGCAGAAATACGCGGGGCTTTAGCCCCCGAGGGACGGTTTTCGACAAATCGGCTTGTCCTGCGGTGGTTCAAACATGACCCTGTTTTCGGCAGCCCGCACCAGTGCAACACACAGAGACAGTCTCTGCGCGGATACCGCAAGCCACTTCTTAACCACCTAGTTTCAAACACTTGCAAGATAAAACAAAATAAGATGCCTATTTTCAAACACTTGCGAAATCGTAAAAAATAAGTAACCTGTTTTCAAACACTTGCATTTTAAAAAGGAGAAAAATTCACCTCTGGAGTCTCGGCTACGCTACGTGTTGCTGATTTACATGATTGCCCTGACGGCTTGCATTTCTTTCGGGCGGCCCGGCTTTTATACTTGACGTTGCATGTCCTACACAGCGGCACTTGAACAATTAAGCGCCATGGCGCCGGAGCTCTTTACGGGAGCCGGTCACGAACGGCGCAAGTTTTCGCTCGACCAGATGCGCGTGCTGCTGGGCGCACTGGGCGACCCGCAGCGCCATTTCCGCTCGGTCCTTGTCGCGGGCACCAACGGCAAGGGTTCCACAGCGGCCACGCTGGCTTCGATTCTGACGGTAGCTGGCGTGCGCACCGGGCTCTACACCTCACCGCATCTTGTGCGGCCCAATGAGCGCATCCGCGTTGGCGACCGGGAGATCGACGACGAGGCCTTTGGCGCGTTATTTGCTCGCGTCCAGCAAGCGGCGCAGGCTCTGGTGCAGAGCGGGCAGTTGCCGCAGATTCCCAGCTACTTTGAGTTCCTCACAGCCCTCGGCTTTCTCCACTTTGCCGAGCAGCACGTGGAGCTGGCGGTGCTGGAGGTGGGCATGGGCGGCCGCCTCGACGCAACCAATGTTGTCGATCCGCTGCTCTCCGTCATTACTGACATCTCGCTCGACCACATGGAGTGGCTCGGCTCCACGGTCGGCGCCATTGCGAAGGAAAAGGCCGGCATCCTGCGTTCCAGGGGAACAATGGTGACGCTGCCGCAGCATCCTGAGGCCAACCAGGCGCTGGGCGAGGTGGCTGTGGCTCTGGATGTGCGCGGCGTGAATGCCGCCGAGTACATGCCTGGGATGGGCTCAGCCGGGCACGATGCGTACACGCTCGAAGTGCTGGGCGAGCCGATGCGGGTGGATTCTCCACTGGCCGGAGCGCACCAGCACCGCAACCTTGCTTTGGCCATTGCCGCCGCTGTTGAACTGAAGAATGTGCACGGCTTTCTCATCACACCGGCAGCCATCGCCGAGGGCATCCGCGCCACGCGCTGGCCAGGACGCCTTGAGCGCATAGCGGGCCAGGGCGTGCAGTGGGTGCTGGATGTGGCCCACAATCCAGCGGGGGCCTGGGCGCTGCGCGCCGGGCTGCGCGGCCTGCTGGACGACGACATGCCGCGCGAACTGGTCTTCAGTTGCCTGCGCGACAAGCCCATCCGCGAGCTGGCGCAGATACTCTTTCCGCTGTTTGATCGCGTGATCCTCGCGCCTATTCACTCAGCCCGCGCCGCATCGATGGAGGACCTGCTGGCTGCTGCCGAAAGCACCGGGACACCCGCATATGTAGCCGCGTCGATTCCAGAGGCTCTTGCACTGGCCCAGACGCAGGGGCAGGGTGGAGTCGCCGTCGTCGCAGGCTCGGTGTACCTGGTGGGCGAGGCGCGCGGGCTGCTGTTGGCGGCAGGGAGCGAACAGCCATGAGACGGCGGCCTCATCCCATGCCGTGGCTCTACCGCTGGCGCACCAACCTGCTCCAGACGCCGATGCTGGCGTTGGCCACGGTCGTCTGCGGATCCGTGGCGTTCCTAATATCGATTTTCGATAAAAGCGGGCGTACTCAGCACCGCCTCGCGCGCATCTGGGCGCGTCTCTGTATCCTCAGCGCATTTTCGCGGCTCTCCGTGCGCGGCGCGGGGAACCTGCGCAAGCATCGTGTTGCTGTCTACGCAGCCAATCACACCTCGTACATGGACACGCCGGTGATTTTTTCGGCGCTGCCCTTTCAGTTCCGCATCCTGGCCAAGAAAGAGCTATGGCCGATTGCCTTCATCGGCTGGTACTTGAACCGTTCCGGGCAGATTCCCATCGATACGAGCAATGCTCATGCCACACTTGCCAGCCTGGGCACAGGCGTCAAGGCCCTGCGCAGTGGCATGCCACTGTTTGTCTTTCCTGAGGGCAGCCGCACGCCCAACGGTGGTTTGCAGACATTCCTTTCCGGCGCAGCCTACCTGGCCATCCGCGCGCAGGTTCCGCTGGTTCCGGTGGCGCTCAGCGGCGTTTACGATCTGCTGCCGATCCACACTCACCATTTCTATCCCGGCGAGCTGACGTTGATTGCGGGCGAGCCAATCGACACGACCGGCATGACCGTGCGCCAGACCGAAGAGCTGACGGCGCGGCTGCGCGCAACCATTCAGCAGATGCTGGCCGACGGCTGTGCCGAGCCAGAAGGCTCCATCACCAGCGCCGCGGTGCAGGCCGACGCCTGAGGGCGCATTGCGCGGCCAGAGCATTGCGTCTGTCAGTACACTGGAGATGCCATGGCGATTCACATTGCGATTCCGCAACCCACCAGTGGAGACGAAGAGTACAACCAGCGCTCGCTGCCTCTTTACCTCGATGCACTGCGGGCCGCGGGCGCCACGCCGGTGGTGGTGCCGCTGAACGAGCCGCAGCAGGCGGTGGCCAAACTTCTGATCGGTGTGCAGGGCGTTCTGCTGCCTGGCAGCCGCTATGATGTGGACCCACAACGCTACGGCGAGGCCCGTCAGCCAGAGTGCGGCGACGACGATCCTGCCCGCACCGCCGTGGACGAACTGCTGCTGCAGGATGCGTTCGGACTGCGCAAGCCCATCCTTGGCATCTGCCACGGAACACAAAATCTGAACGTATGGCGCTGTGGCTCGCTCATCCAGGACCTGAAGACGCCGGTGAATCACCGTCCTGGCCGCGACGTGGCGGATGCGCATCCCGTGCGCATCGCTGAGGGCTCAAGGCTGGCGGCGCTGCTGCCTTCCGGCGAGTCTCTTGAGGTGCAGGTTAACTCCAGCCATCACCAGGCCATCCGCGTACCGGGCGACCGGCTGCGCGTGGCGGCTGTCTCTGCCGGTGACGGCGTTGTTGAGGCAGTGGAACTGGAGGGTGACGACCAGTTTGTGGTGGCCGTGCAGTGGCACCCTGAGCGCACCTACATGCAGAGCGCCTTCTCTCGCGCTCTGTTTGCCGCGTTTGTGCAGGCAGCCGCAGTGTGGCATCCGCCGCTCATTGAAGAGTCGGTCGTCAAGGCATGATTGCAGGGTTCGAGCTACACAGAGACCGGCTCAACGCGCTGCTGAAGGCGGCAGGCCAGCCGCCGCTGAGCGCTGAAGTCGCGGCTCAATTTGCCGTGTACCTTGCGCTCTTCCTTCGATGGAACGAGAAGACGAATCTGTCTGCCATCCGCGATGAAGAAGGCATTCTGCGTCGCCACTTCGTGGAGTCGATTGCCTGCGCCCGTGCGCTGCCCAGCAGCGTGCGCACACTGCTGGACTTTGGCTCTGGAGCGGGTCTTCCGGGTCTTCCCATTGCGCTGTGCCGGCCGGAGATCGCCGTCACGCTGGCTGAGTCGCAAGGCAAGAAGGCCGCCTTTCTGCGTGAGGCCGTGCGTGTGTTGGGTTTAGCGGCCACTGTGCATGCCGCGCGCGCCGAGGGGCTTACCGTGCAGTATGACTGCCTGACGCTGCGTGCCGTGGATCGCATGGAAGACGCCGTGCGTGTGGCAGCGCGCCTGGTCGCGCCGGGCGGCTGGCTCGTCCTGATGACGACGGCAAGCGAGCAGGCACGGCAGACATCTGTCGCGGGCGAGGAATTTCTGTGGGCGCACACGGCTCCTCTGCCGGGCAGCGAAGACCGGCTGCTCGCGCTCGGGGAGCGCCGGATCAGTTCGCCAGCTTGACCAAGGCGAGCTTTTGAATCGCAGGCAGGTCTCGCGCGGCGGAGACGTTGAGCCGTACTCCAGTTCCCTCTGTGTAGCGGGGAGCCTCGTCGATGATCTTGAGTACAGCTTTGGGCAGTGCTGTTTGGCGTGCAGCCTCAACTGCTCTGGCCCCGAAGATGAACACGACCTGGAAGCAGCCACTGCACGGGGCCAGATGGACGATGGTCCGCTTTTTGAGCTTCATCCGAAGAGACCAACCATACTTGGGCGAGATGGACTTCCACTCCTGGCCAGTGACGCTCTGTTCTTCGATGAGCCAGTGGATCAGCTTCTCCCATACAGCAGCTGAGGTGCCAAGAGCAGTGGCAATCTCGGCGGCTGTGGGCTGCGTTGTCTTGCCTATGAATGCGTTCTGAGGCTGCATAATGCTCGGACTCCTTGCACTCCGAGGAAACGGCCAATGAACCTGAAACGGGCGACACCGAGGACTGGAACTGTGTCGGTGCGCTACACCCCACGCTTCCGCAGGATGTGTTTCCCTGCTGCCGATGCCGGAATTGAGACGCGTTTGCGGTGAGGCAGGCAGGTCGGGTTTTTCATGCGCGCAAGTTTACCACGGCGTGAGAGGGCCGGGGCGCTTGGGGAAGAGAGTCCAATTGAAATGGAGAATTTGTCTCAATTGGACAAACAGAGAACAAAAGACGAAGATTGTTTTAGCAGGGTGCTTTTAGCTCACCTGGATGAGGACAGCACTCAGCATTGGGACGTAGCAGTTCAGTTGTGTACCGCTTGGTGTCATGACGTACGCAGCGCTCGGTGAGAATGATCCGTCATTCCCGACTGTCGCTCCCTGGATGGTGACGCCGCTGCTGGCCGAGAGATTGGGTCCACTGGCGCCCTGGGTAAGCTGGGTCATCTGCATCAGGGTGGCCGAGGTGGCGCTTTGCGGAAGCTGGATGCTGAGTTGTAGATTCTGCGTCGAGTCCTTGTTAAGGACTACGATGTTCAGTCCGCCCGAGGAGTTTTTGACCGCATAGGCTGTTGCATTCAGGCTGCCTGCCAGGAGTTGGGTCGAGTACAGTGTCCCTTGTCCAGCCAGGGTGAAGAGCAGCATGGCATAGAACTCCGGCCGGGCCTCGATCACCACACTGCCAGAGTTGGCGATGGGAGTGTATCCGGTGCCGCTGCCACCGCCATGGAAGTTGACGCCCGCCGCGCTGGCCTGGGCGCAATCGAAGAGGTAGTCGATGGCCCACAGAGCCGATGCGTAGGAGTCGCTCACGTTGGGGGCGCCACCGTTGTAGAAGGAGTTGCACTCCGCCATGCGGAAGGGGACACCGATCCCCTGGGCGCCAGTCCTGAGTGTAGCCAGAATGTTCAGCAGATTTGAATCGGCCGTGATGAGGAAGTCCACGGTAGAGGAGGGCGACTGCCCGTTAGCGCGATAGTAGTGCTGGGTGAGCAGGGTGATGTCGCTCTTGGTTACAGCCTGGCCAAAGGGGACAGTCCACGAGGCGGAATTGCTGGCGTCCGCAGGGCCAGTGATGGCGATTCCAGGCGTTCTGGAGATGATTGCGGCGCGGAACTGGCTCCACAATGTCTCGAAGACCGAGACATTCCAGGCTGCGCCGCTGAAATAGGTCTTTCCGTAGAGGTCCGGCTCGTTCCCGATTTCGATGCCGAGGAGTGCGGAGCCGAAGGCATTGGCGGCGTAGGCGGCCTCATCTGCGGCCAGCGCGGGTGTGGTTTTTGCCACGACAGAGCCGTTGGTGTAGGGGTTAGGACCTGCACCGCCCAGGTTTACCCCATAGAGGCACTGCCAGCCGGTGGCCTTCACGACACTGGGTGCGATTTGGCCTGCGGTTTGGCCAGCGCCTGAGGGATTCCAGTACGTATAGTCCACGGAGTTTCCGCCGACGCGCAGCACACTGGGGCCCAGGCGCTTGAACATTCCGATCAGAGCGGAGTTTGAGGCGCTGAACAGAGGACCGTAGAGTTGGCTCTTTTCATAGGAAAGGCCGGCAAATGCGGGTCCAATTGAACCGGTCGCGGTGGTTGTGACCGTCAAGGAGGCGCTCGTCATGGCTCCTGAAGGTTTAGGTTGCTGGTTCGATCCGGAGCTGGAGGAGGGTGGAGTGCCGGTGGACGATGACATGGAGGACGATCCGCAGCCCGGGAGGATGGTGGTGGCTGCCAGAGCAACTGCTCCGGAAATCACCTGACGACGGGTCACTGGCGAGGAATCGGCAGCGGATGAAACGGTGCCAAAGGGTTCATTTGTTTTCATCGTGGAAGACTGCTCCATTTAAGTAAGGTGAGAGTAGGTGTGCGAGAAAGCTGAAGCCTGTCAGTCATAGGAGCCACTAGTGTCGGCTTCTGGGTACTGCAACGGAATGAGGTAGAGATTTAGGTTTGGGTTGACATTGGTTTACGAGTACCGAGGGCCAGGATGTTCCACGTGGAACATTCGAATCCGAGATCGGAATCCAATGTTCCACGTGGAACATACCTTCGTCAATCCCCTTCCGATAAGTGCCCCATGGAAGAGATACTCGCCTGCAATAGGAGCAACCCTGGCGTTCAAGCAAGAAGTTTTCCACCGAATCACTGTTTCGTCACAGACTCGCAGCTTCCTGCCGAAATCACGCAGAAGCCGTTTTCCATCAAACGGTTGGCCACGCTACCATGGCCCTGGTTCCAAGTGCTTTCCACAGCTTCGCGCGATTCTCCACAGCTTCCGCTTCTACTCTCATCCGCTCCGGGCTTTTACTCTTGAATGCCATGGGCAAGATACTCGGCGTCGTCAACCAAAAGGGTGGAGTGGGCAAGACCACCACCGCAATCAATCTCTCAGCCTGCCTGGCCCTCGAGGGCCTCAAAATCCTGCTGGTGGACTGTGATCCTCAAGCCAACGCCTCTTCCGGCATCGGCTTTCAGCGTGACGACAATCGCCACTCCATCTATGACGTGCTGATGGGCCATAGCCCCGCGGAGCAGGTGATTCTTCCTACGGAGATCGATAATTTGAGCCTTTTGCCAGGATCAAAAAACCTGACGGGCGCCAATATTGAGCTAGCCTCAGCGGAAAACCGTGCACTGCGTCTGCGTCAGGCTCTTGAGCCCGTTCGCAAAAACTACGATCTGGTCATCCTTGACTGTCCACCGGCCTTGGACTTGCTT
>Ga0307377_10004839_pt1 | contig 14622 bp, 12 predicted proteins | sample TR3MG_FD_202535 | JGI IMG/M metagenome (GOLD analysis project Ga0307377, IMG submission 202535) | Soil microbial communities from Risofladan, Vaasa, Finland - TR-3 | ecosystem: Environmental > Terrestrial > Soil > Coastal area > Acid sulfate soil | place: Finland: Risofladan, Vaasa | collected... | reverse complement strand
CTGAGCTCGAGTCGCACGTAATCGATGTGCGCACGCGCGACGAACTGTACACGCTTGCCGATGTGATCAACCAGATGACCCAGGGACTCGTGAAGGCAGCCCTGGCGAGCAAGGAACTCACGGTCGGCAAAGAAGTCCAGAAGATGTTCATTCCGCTCGGATTGAACCGCTCCGGATCGAAAGGCACAACTGGAAAGACCGAAACAAACGACGTGCTGTTCTTCGGCTACTACGAAGGAGCAAAGGGAGTCTCGGGAGACTACTTCGACTTCGAGAAGATCGACGATGAGCACTACGCAATCATCAAGTGCGATATCTCCGGCAAAGGGGTGCCTGCCGCACTCATCATGGTGGAAGTCGCGACGATCTTTCTGAATCACTTCCGCAGCTGGTCCGCAAAAGATATGAACCAGACGCTTCCCCGGCTCGTCGGAACTGTTAACGATCTGCTCGAAGAGCGGGGATTCAAAGGACGGTTTGCCGCATTCACGGTGGTCATTCTGAACGTGAAGAGTGGGATTTGCCGCGTCTGTCATGCGGGTGACAACAAGCTCCATATGTACGACTCGGTGCAGCAGAAGCTGGTCATGACCGAAATGCCGACCTCTCCTGCGGCCGGAGTGTTCAGTACCAGCCTGGTGCCGAACGGCTTCCCGCAGATACCGTTGAAACTGAAAGTTGGGGATGTGCTGCTGATGTTCACTGACGGCCTTGAAGAGGCAAACCGTGTCATCCGACAGGCTGATTATCAGCCGTTCTACATAACGAAAGAGGAAGTTGATGCGGGCACCTATCCTCCGGAGCGGCTCGGAGATACCGTACGGGAAGAGTTCGAGATGAGCAGGATCAATGATCTGGTCAACACAATTGCGCACCAGGGAACCTTTCAGTTGACGAAAGAACGGAATCCAATCCCTGACGAGGAGCTGACGTTCGATTTTTCGGCGTGCGAACCTTCTACCGAACACATGGTGCTGGGGCTGGTCTCCGTCGAGAAGCTCTTCCGAATCTATGCAGATCCTACCGCCGGTCCGGATGACCGTGTTCAGGTCGATCGAAAGGTGGATGAGTTCCTGAAGAAATACTTCAGGCAGTATTCGCGCTACTTCAGCCATCCACTGGACCTTGATCCTGAAGGCGAATACCTGTATTTCACCCACATTCGCGAGGATGAACAGTACGATGATCTCACGATACTGGGAATAGAAAAGAAGTAGGAGGGAGCGGTGTTTGCCGATAAGAAGATCATGAAGAGGCGAATTCTCGGCGTATGCTTTGCGCTGCTCATTCTCTGGATGCCGGCGCAGCTGTTTGCCATCACGATCCAGAACGGTGAAGGTGCGGTGTTCTACTATCTGGTCAGGAGCGGCTCAGAGTCGGAACTGAAGGCACTCGCGGCAAATCCGGAAAACATCGTACAGTATCTTCTCGCAAACCAGGAATCGCTTTCCTACATTCCGCCGAACGGTTTCGAGCCGAACGTTGACACCGGAGGAATGCCTGCTGCCGTACTTGGCTTCTTCGCCCGCCCCGGTGAAAGCAGATATCCGGTAAGCGCAATTTACGTGAGTGCGGCAAACGCAAAGGCGCCGTTCACGGTTGGCGCGAGTACTCTGGTGACCTCCCGGTCCACCGGAGGTGAGCTTACTGTGGATTCCCTTGCCGTATACCCGTCATCCGAGCCGGTCGTGATCGATAACCGTTATCTTGACTGGCTCAGGATTCCCGATCTTGCGCGGTTCCGTGACTCCTACGTCCCGAGCACCTACGTACAGGTGCAGAACGCGAGCCGCAGGACGCTTCCGATCTCAGACTCACTCTTCTGGTCCACAGGCGGTTCGCAAATTGACCACTTCAAGGCGATTCGGTCGGACAGCTACGTCTATCTGCTGCTCTCATCCACTACTGAACTCTCTTCGGGACTTTCCTATATCTTCTACCTGTATGGTGAACGAAGAACCGGCTCCGGTGACTACACGATCGAAATTCCCGTTGATCGTCCATCCGGGATTGTTGCGCTCTGGAAGAAAGGTAGTTCGACACCGGAAGTAGTCGGTGACTTTGTCCACAGCAGGTATCTGCTGGAGGCGCGTATCCGGCTTGATTCGTTACCTGCCGTACTGAACGACAGCGGAGTCTCGGCGGATCTTGCAACCGTGATACAGGATTCCGGACTGACCGAGGAGTTCTATTTCGGCACGCTCTTCGTACGAAATATACCGAAGTGAAACGAGCAAAGTTCTACTGTGAAAACTGTCGCAAGGAGGTCCGCTGGGATGCGAAAGTCTGTCCGCACTGCGGTCGATTCTTCTCGGCGGTAAAATGCCCGTCCTGCGGATTCACCGGAAAGAGTGAACTCTTCATAACAGGATGCCCATCCTGCGGCTACGCAGGGGCGGGTCTCGTCGGAACCGACGGATCAATCCCTACCGACGGGCCGAATGTTGAGGCCTACTCACTCGATCAGGTCCTTGACCGGTCCGGCGAGTCCGGACGTCCCCAGCGTCGGGTTCCGAGGTGGGTCTATCCGCTTGCCACCGGAATATTGCTCACCGCACTTGTCGTACTCATCCTGCTCTACGCAAACCTTTCCCGCTGACCTTGCTCTATTGAGCGGACTCTATTGAGCGGACTCTATTGAGCGGACTCTATTGAGCGGACTCAATTGAGTCCGCTCAATAGAGGAACGCGATTCCTCCACCACCGAGAATGTAGTAGTCGGTGAGGCTCGAAAACTCGCCGGCCGCCGAAAGACTCACTATGAACGAGGTGCCCGGGAGCATGAGGTGCATCTCAGCCGCGACGTCGACCGGAAGCAGAACCCAGCCTGCAGCGACCCCTGTTCCGGTCGGAATCGTGGTTCCCGCCGGAGAGAGAAACGGGATAGTGCGCACTGCGGCAGACACCCCCGCAAGCACCGATGGTGTATCGAAGTAGATTCCAGCCCGGCCATATCCCCAGAGGTAGGCGCCCTGGGCAGAGGATGCTGTAACCGGATAGACCGGGTACGTGGAAGCAAGAATTTCCGGTGAGAGAGAAAGTCCGATGGGGCCGAGGTGCACCGAAATCGGTGCAGAGAGCGAGAGACCGTCGAAATTGGTCAGTGTGTCGGTTGCCGCATTCGAAAGGAACGTCGCACGCATCTGCAATGCTCCTGAGAGCCCCAGATCGGCACCGAACGGAACCTCTGCATACCGCCAGCGGCCTCCCAGCGAGACTGATGCGTCGTTCAGCGTGGGATCAGTGTTGAGGATGCCCTGAACGGTCCCGTCGACTTCCAGCCCATAGCCTGTTCCATACCGCAGCCCTGCCATGAGCGGCACGCGCGCCTGCAGGTTTTGCTGTGAGTCAAGGCCGACATGTCCGAGGAACTGCGTTCCGATCTGAATGGAACCACCCGGAAGTACGTCGGCGATCGGCACATAGGTAAGTCCGGGTGCTCCGCCGAGCATTGAACGATATCTGATCGAAAGCGATGAGTCCACAATGACCATCACAGACCGGGTCTGCGGCGGACCGCCGTCTGCGGGTGTCGCAACGATGGTCGCGACATAAGTTCCGTTCGGCGCGAGAATGCCGTCGTTGTTCCTCCCGTTCCATCCAACCTGTTGATTCCAGGTACTGAAGGACGGGATGACAAAGGTCCGGCTGAACTCAGGGCCTGAGAGCGTGTTCCGAGCCGGAGTGTTCTGCTGTTCAGGAGCAATCGTAACAGTGGCGTGGCCGAACGAAGTTACGCGAAAGCCAATATTCGAAACGCCGAGTGGTCCGGGATTGTTCGGGTTGAAACGTGGTCGGCCTGTCGACACATCAGAGAGAAGAAACTGTGCGGGTTTCAGTGTGGCGGCCAGATAGGTTGTCCTGTTTGCCTCAATGTTGACAGTCGATACAAAGTCTTCGTAGGCAAACTTCGAAACTCGAACCCGATGCGTTCCAACAGGCCATTCGGATCCGAAAGGGTTCGCCTGCTGTCCGTCCACAGTGACTGTGGAATCTGCCGGGCTCGAGTCGACGACAAGGTGGCCGGTGATCTGCGCAAGGGTTGTATCCATGGTAACACCGATTCCGCTCGGCAGATCAATCCTTCGCACAACGGGGTAGTAGCCGGCAAGCTCGATCCGTATGACGTACGCCCCCAATGGCGGATTCTCCATCGTCACTGGCGTGAATCCCTGGAACCTTCCATTCACGTAAACCGATGCGTTCGACGGCGTCGAAGTGATCTGTATCGATGTCCCGGTCATGAGCGCGGTCTGAAGGGTGATTGAGGCACCGTGCCGATCACTCTCGGTATTTTTGACAGGTTCAGACCCGGGCACAAATGGCGTCTGCTGCGCTGTGTCAGATTCTGCCGGGCTGCCAGGAGCTATGGCGCCCGAATTGCTTGTGGTGCGCTGCGCCGGGGCACCGCTTTTGTCTGCGGTCTGACCATTGCGGTTCTTTTCCGCCTGCACAATTGAAGCGTAGGTGCTCCCCTGCTGGCTGGCGCAGGAAGCAAGAAGGGCGGAGGCAACAACGAGCGCAATGAGTGTGCGATTCATCATCAACCGGTTCATACCCGTATCATACATACAAGCGGGCGAAACAGTAAGTCTTGTGTGACCCCAAGGATGCCGATACTATGAAAAGGACAAATGCGATGATGCGAACCGTGAAAGTGACTCTCTGTTTCTGTTGCGCGCTGCTTCTCGGCGGAACTCTCGCCGCCCAGACGACAGCGCCTGTCGCCAACCCGCCGGCCGCAGCGCCCGCGCAAACCGGCAGCTCTGCGCAAGCGGCCAGCCCGGCGCAGGCAGCGAACCCTGCGGTGCCTGCTCCCGCTGCGTCAGCTACACAGACTGCCGCAGCCACACTGCCCAATCACCCGCTGGCGCTGCCGCGTGGATTCCAGGATATTCTGCTGGGGCTTCCGATGCCGGAGGTGAAGAAACTTCTCGAAAAGAATCCCTATTTCGCGTATCGCGGCGATCCGGACGTCAGTCTCGCGCCTGTCGACAAACAGCCGATTATCGAGACCGCCGGTGTGCACTTCGTGAGTTCGGGCATCTTCCAGTTTCACAACAACGCGCTCTATACAATAACAATCGCGCTGAATCCTCAGATTCTCGACTTCTACACGATGTTCACGACGTTATCAAATAAGTATGGCGATCCAACCTCTCTTTCGCCGGATGAAGTCGTGTGGGAAAACGATCAGGTGCGGCTTTCGCTGGAAAAGCCTCTTACAATCAAGTATATTGACCGCGTCGTATTCAATCAGATCCGCGATGCCGGAAAGGCTCAGCAGTCGCTGCAGCAGCTGTCGCGACAGGATTTTGTACAACTCTTCTAGGATGGTCATCATGAGTCGCCTGTACAATTTGAGCCGACGCGGCGCGCGCTCAGTCTCCCTTCTGGGCATGGTTCTGTTTCTTGCGGCTTCGCTCTCGGCCTGCTCTCAGTCGCTTCCGGCTGTGACTATTGCGATCGGGTCAAACAAGCTCGATGTGGAGCTTGCCACGACTCCCGCCGAGCGCGAGCGCGGATTGATGTTCCGGACCCGGATGGCAGAGAATCACGGCATGCTCTTTATCTTTCCGAACGATCAGGAGCTTGCGTTCTGGATGAAGAACACGAGGATACCGCTTTCAATCGCGTTCATCTCTTCGGATGGATACATCAAGAGTGTTGCCGACATGCAGCCGGAATCGCTGGACAGCATCTATTCCGACTACTCAGTTCGTTATGCGCTTGAGGTAAATCAGGGATATTTCGCGCGGCATAGCGTGAAAGTCGGTGAGAAGGTCGTGTTGCCGGCGGATCTGCCGAAGGCACTCAAGTAGATCCGCGACGAGATTTCCACACTATGAGTCTGTATCGTTGAGTTCGGGGAAGAGTTCAAGAATCGGCTTCTCGTCCGGTTCGGTCGGTTGGTTGACGAGGATCTCGATTTTCCGCTCAACCCTTTCAAGGTCCTTCTCCAGTCCTCGCGCGAGTTTTATACCTTCTTCGAAAAGAGCTGAAGCTTCTTCGAGCGACACCTCACCCGCGCGGATCCGATCGCTCAATGTTTCAAGACGTGCTAGTCGTTCTTCAAAGTTTTTCATGTGCATCTCCCTTCGACACTGAGTTCACCCGGGCATCGAGGGATCCGGAGTGAAACCGTACGGCAATCTCATCTTCAATCTTTACCCTCTCAGTCGAGGATATAACGCTGTGATCCGCTTTTCGGTAGACTACGGCGTAACCGCGTTTCAGGACATCGAAGGGTGAACACGCTTCTATTGCCTGTTTCGCAAGCGCAAGTCGGTGACGCAGGTCGGTCGTGCGATGTTCCATTCCTGCAAGCGCCGTCTCTTTCGCGTCGTCAAGTCGGAGAAAGTACGGCTGAACGATGACCCGGAAGCTCCGCTCAAGCTCGAGCGGAGTAAACTGTCGCAGCAGAAGGCGTCCGTTTCTGAGCCGCTCCTTGAATGCGCGTATGACAACTCTCCCCAGATCGAGCACGCGGTTACGGAGTTCGTCTCGGCTTGCCGAGACAATCTCGGCAGCAGCCGACGGGGTGGGCGCTCTCAGGTCGGCTGCCAGATCGGAGAGCGATACGTCGATTTCATGTCCTACCGCCGATATGACAGGGGTAGAGCAGGATGCAATTGCCCGCACAACCTCTTCGTCCGAAAACGGGAGCAGGTCTTCGATGGAACCGCCGCCGCGGCCAACTATAATGACGTCCCCGAGTTTGTGCTGGTCAGCCGTGCGGATCTGCCGGGCAATTGCCGCAGCCGCTTCGTCTCCCTGAACCGGTGTCGGGAGAATTACCACGTCGAGTCCGGAGTTACGCCGCCTGAGTACGTGGAGAATGTCTCTGATCGCTGCGCCGGTCGGTGAGGTAACTACCGCTATTCGTGAGGGGAGGATCGGAATCGGCTTCTTGCGGTCCGCGTCAAAAAGGCCCTCAGCCGAAAGCCGCTGCTTTCGCTCCTCGAGCAGCGCGAGGATTTCGCCGAGCCCGGCAACCGACATTGCCTCGCAGATGATCTGGTAGTTGCCGCGCTGAGCGTATACTGAAATTGCGCCGCGTACCACCACGAGCATACCATCAGCCGGTTCGAAATTGAGATATCCCCGGCGGTTCCGAAACATTACAGCCTGAAGCATCGCGTCCCGATCCTTCAGCGTGAAGTAGAGGTGCCCGGTGCTCGAAGGCCTGCAGTTGGAAATTTCGCCTTCGACTGTGATTGCAGGAAAAGTCCCTTCCAGAGTGTTCTTGATGAGTGTCGTAATCTCCGAAACCTTGTAAGGACGGGACTTTGTCTCTATCATGTGCGATAGATTACCGATTTATCAAGAGATGCACAACGATTTTTACGGGAGACGCGGAACCAGATGAACAGAGTAATCTGCATAAACGCAATCAATTTGAGCGAGTACGCGAGGATCGCTCTGCCGGACGGCAGCTCCGCCTTTGACCGCGTTCGAACGTTCGCCGAAGCGCTTCCGGGCGTCACGCGCATAGTCACGCTGGTACATCAGCAGGGTTCGATTCGGGGTGAGATCCTGGAGGTTCGAGCCGCTACCGGCAGTGCAATTCTTGACGCATTTGCCACAGTCTGTTCGGACGAGTCCGAGATTATCTATATTCACGGCGACACTCCATTTCTTGACACCGGGATCAGCAATCGTATGCTTGAAAGTCATCGCCGATACTTTGCAGAGTACAGTTTTGCCGATGGGTATCCGTATGGTATGGCGCCTGAAATTCTTCAGAGTTCGATTCTTCCGCTGCTGAAGCGACTGGTCGCCGAAGAGGATGTGCCGCTGAACCGCGAAACGCTCTTTTCGATCATTCAGAAAGACATCAATTCATTTGATATAGAGACGGAGATTTCGCCGGATGATGTGCGGAGTCTACGCCTCTCGTTGACCTGCGACACGCGTCGGAACTATCTCCTGTGCAAGCGATTGTTCGAGTCAGGCGACACGGGCGCGGCCTCGGTGCTTGAGACAATTCGTTCGAAGGGCGGGATCCTGCGGACGCTTCCTGCCTATGTCAACATGCAGATAATCGACAGTTGTCCGCAGGCATGCAGTTACTGTCCGTTTCCGATCTTCGGCGGCAACGTGCTGCAGAACAGTGGGAGGATGGAACTTGCGGACTTTCGTACCATAATAAAGCGCATCGAAGATTTTGCGCCTGAGTCGACGGTCAACCTGTCGCTGTGGGGAGAACCTTCGATGCACCCGGCGATTGCGCAGATGATCGAAACGGTCGAAGAGACAGAGTCTCTATCACTGAACATCGAGACCTCGGGAATTGGATGGGACGGTGCGGTCCTCGACCGGCTTTCGGACCGAGGACTCGTACGTACCGACTGGATCGTATCCCTCGATGCGAGTGATCCGCAGATGTACCGTTCACTCCGTGGAGCCGGCCTTGAGGAAGCTCACGCGACTGCGTTGAATCTGCTTCAGCGGTTTCCGGGCCGGGTCTACATTCAGGCGGTCAGAATGAACGAGAACGAAGAGCACCTTGAGTCTTTTTATCGATCCTGGAAAGATAAGTCTGCTCAGGTGATAATTCAGAAGTACGATCATTTTGCGGGCGCTCTTGCGGAGCGGAAGGTTGCCGATCTTTCGCCGCTTAAGCGGGAACCGTGCTGGCACCTGAAACGGGACCTTGTGGTACTGCTCGACGGTTCGGTTGTTATGTGTCGCGAAGACATCCGATCGACACATGTGCTCGGCAACCTGCTGTCCGAGGAACTGGAAACAATATGGGCGCGGGGAGAGTCTCTCTATCTCAGGCATGTGGCAGGCGACTATCCAGAGATCTGCCGGACGTGTGATGAATACTACACCTACAACTATTAAGGACCAGCCGGTCGCCTATACTGTAGTCGGCGGAAGGCGGGTGGAACGAAAAACATCCGCACCCCGGCTGCTGTCGGTGGTGGTCCTGAATCGCGGCGGGAGATTCAACCGTGCGGAGCTGTTCGATTATCTGAGTCAGCTTAATCCCTCTGAAATAATCTCGATTGAACCCCTGGGCACTCCCTACGATGTGGAGAGCCTTTCGAATCGCTATCCGAACCTGCGCTTTCTGCTGCTGCATACGCCAGCGAATCGCGGACAGCAGGTGAACATCGGTATTCAGGAAGCGCACAGCAGGTTCGTGCTGGTCATCTGGAACGACAACTCGGGCATCGTCGCCCCGACGCGTATCCTCGAGCACATGCGGAACGAGGGTATCCTCTGTACAGTTCCGGTCATCAAGAATGACCGTGGTGAGCTTGTCCCGTCAATCCAGGCTCCTGCATTCTTCCGGAAGCTCCTGCGGGTTGTCGCGGTAGTTCCGTCGAAAGAGGGAATGCCGTCGCTTTTTCCATACGACTATGCCGGGATCTACGATCGCGAGAGATTTCTCCTGTGCGGCGGCTATGATATGTCGCTCGCAAACGAATACTGGCAGAAGATGGATTTCGGATATCGGGTACACATGTGGGGTGAGACCATCAGCTCGAACCTCCAGTTCAGGATGAGCTGCGAATCTCAGGTGCCGTCGGAAGACATCACACCCGATCACTCCTACCGTATCTTTTACCTGAAAAATCTTTCAGTGCGATTCACCGCAGATCATGCCGTGCTTCCGTTCTCCCGATTTCTTCCATTTCACCTTCGCTCAGGCGGTAGCCTTGTCACCTCGTTTCGTCTTTTCAGAAATGCACAGGTGTGGGTCTACACCAACCGTTACCGATTCACGCAGGATGCTCGCAGTGTTACCGATCTCTGGGAGGTGAAGGAAACATGACCGGTGTCTTCATTCAGGTGCGTCTCGGTTCGACGCGTTTGCCCGGAAAGGCGTTGCTCACACTTGGAAGCTGCACGATCATCGAGCATGCGATGCGGAGAATGCGCGACGTGCGTGCCGATTGCCATGCTCTTGTTTGCGACGATCAAAGCGTGGATGTGCTCACACCTCTTGCACGACAACGTGGATTCGAAGTTTTCGGCGGACCGCGTGAGGATGTGCTTGAGCGATTCGTGCTCGCGATCGACAACTTTGGTGTCGACACGATAGTTCGGGCAACCGGCGACAACCCGCTCCTGTCGACGGTGTACGCGAATCACAGCCTCGACGCGTACACGTCAGCTGAGGCGGACTATACGACCTACCTTGGGCTGCCCGTCGGTACCGGTGTTGAAGTTGTCTCTTCCGACGCGTTGCGGCGTGCGCGATCGGAAAGCCGCGATCCCTACGATCATGAACACGTTACCCCCTACGTGTATCGATCCGGTCACTTCCGCTTGAATCGGCCGCAATCGGGTCTCGATGCATCCCTCGGTGCCGCGCACGTTACCGTGGATACCGTCGATGATTATCGTCGACTTCTTCAGTTTGTTGTGCGTGCAGGCGGTGATGATCTGCCTGACTTCCCGACGCTCTGCTCATGGCTCAGAGAGGAAAAGAATCAGGCGGTTTCAGGTGATTGACCGCAATGCTATGCATATTCTCCTGGTTCCCGACACCCGGGAAGGAGCCGGCATCGGCCACCTGAAACGCGTGTGCAGGCTCGCTGTTGCCGTTCGGGCAGAGAATGGACACGCTACGATATGTGCCGACTCGCCTTCCGACTCTCAACTCCAGTATATCCGCACCTATGCCGCGGGTATTCCGTTGGTTTCAGACCACTCCCTCGAAGCTGGTAACTGGGACCTGGTTCTGGTGGATATGCGAACGAGCGATATCGATACGGTCGCCCGTTTTCGTGAAATTGCGCCGGTTATCGGTCTTGACGCAGGCGGTGAGGGACGGCGCCTCATGTCCTATCTGGTCGATTCGCTGCCGCGGGCAATCGTCGTGCGAAACGCCGAACGAGCAAGCGGTGACGCTCCGAATGTTCGCGGGCAGCAATTTCTCATTCTCGATGAGGCAGCGACACCGATGCCTTCCCGCAGTGGAATACTGGTCACGTTCGGCGGAGAGGATCCTGCTATGTTGACCGAGAAGGTGGTGCAACTTCTCCTGCGGCAGCAAGAGCTCGGCGGGCTCGCCATTACCGTCGTACGCGGACCCCTGTTTTCGACGGGGCGACCGGCAATCGACGTGATCCCGAAGGGTATTGCGGGGGGCAGGGTCACCGTGGTTGATGGTGGTGACTCGATTCGGGAACTCATTGCTTCACACGCACTGGTGATCACTTCATTCGGTCTCACAGCTTTCGAGGCGCGGCGGGCAGAGGTTCCTGTGCTTCTCGTCAACGTATCGAGCTATCATTTGAAACTTGCACGTGCTGCAGGCTTTGCCTCGGCGGGTGTCAGAGCGACCGATCCTGCGCGGTTCTCGCGCGCCCTCAGGCAGTGGCGTGACACGGGAGCACTACTTGCAGAGCCTGCGACCGATCCGCTGTTCGGTTCCGCTACCGGGCCGGCAGCCGCGGGTACGCCTGCGCTTCTCGGCTTGCTTCGGGAACTCGATACCTCGGCAAAAAGTGGTTGCCCGGTCTGTTCGCGACTTGGCAATCCTGCTGTGGCGCGGTACGGACACAAGAGCTACTTCCGGTGTACCGGGTGCGGAATGCTCTATATGGAAAACTTTGCCCGTGGCAAAATCGAGTACACACGCGAATACTTCTTCAATGACTACGAAAAGCAGTATGGCAAGACGTACCTCGAGGATTTCGATCATATACGATCGCTTGCAGCTCCCCGGCTCGACTGGATAAGTCGATTTTCGTCAGGTAACTCGCTTCTCGATGTCGGGTGTGCGTTCGGCCCCTTCCTGAGCCAGGCTCGCGAAGCGGGATTTCACCCCTGCGGCGTCGATATTTCTCAGGACGCTGTTGATTACGTTCGGGAGACACTCGGATTCCGGGCGGTTGCATCATCGATTCTTGACTTCGAATCGCAGAGTGCATTCGGACTCGATCGGTTCGATGTCGTAACTTTGTGGTACGTGATCGAGCACTTTGCCGAGGTGCGACGACTGCTTGAGAGACTTTCACTTCTGGTCAGACCGGGCGGCGTTCTTGCATTTTCCACACCGAGCGGTTCGGGAGTATCGGCTCGAACTGCTGCCGGGAGGTTTTTCGAGCGCAGCCCGGATGATCACTACACGATCTGGGAACCACGGCGCACGGCGGCAATACTGCAAAGATTTGGCTTCACGGTACGGCACATCAGGGTAACCGGGCATCATCCGGAGCGATTCTTTCAGCGGAGAACGGACACACTCGAATCTGCTTCTGAACCGGCCGACAATAGGAGTATCGGGCGGTTGCGACAAGCAGTGGCGAACCTTGCATCGCGGGCTTTTGGACTTGGAGATACCTTCGAGGTATATGCAACCAGAGACCAGGAGTAGTAAGAGTGTCTCAGACAATATTGATTCTCGGCGGCAGCCTCATGCAGTTGCCGGCAATCCGGATTGCCCACCGATCAGGATGGCGTGTCTACGTCGCCGACGGCAATCCGGACTGTCCGGGCGCATCGCAGTGCGACCGCTTCTTCCCTGTCGATCTGAAGGATACCAAAGGTCTCGTTCAGATCGCGCGCGATGCAGATCCGATGCCGACCGGTGTGTTTACCGCGGGTACCGACTTTTCAGCGAGTGTTGCCTACGTTGCACAGGAACTTCATCTGCCTGGGACGTCCTACGAAAGTGCCCTGAACGCATCAGACAAAGCACGAATGCGAGGGTGCTTTTCCTCACAGCATGTTCCCTCGCCTGAGTTCAGGGAGCTCTCGTCAGTCACCGGTGCAGAGGAAGCCGTGCGGGGACTCGGGTATCCTCTCGTCGTAAAGCCGGTGGACAACATGGGGGCTCGAGGCGTTCAGAAGGTTGAGACTGCGGAAGGAATCGCGGCTGCCGTGGAGCAGTCGATCAGGTATTCGCGCTCCGGCAGGGTGGTCGTGGAGCAGTTCATTCCCGGCCGGGAATACAGCATCGATGCAATTGTCTGGGACGGTGAGATCACCATTTGCGGGATCGCCGAACGCCACATCTATTTCCCTCCTGCGTTTATTGAAATGGGGCATACAATACCTGCCGAATTGAGTGCATCAATCGAGGGGGATCTGGTCGATGTATTCTGCCGCGGTGTGCGCGCTCTCGGTATTTCAAACGGGGCAGCGAAGGGGGATATTTTCCACACGGGGGATGGCGCGGTAATCGGCGAAATCGCAGCCAGGTTGTCCGGGGGATATATGTCTGGCTGGACCTATCCCTACGCTACAGGTCACGAAGTCACAGCCGCAGCGCTCAATATTGCGGTCGGGCTTCCTCCCGGTGATCTTTCGCCAAAGCGAAGCTGGGTATCGGCGGAGCGCGCATTTCTTTCAATTCCCGGGACGTTACGGCAGATCGACGGCGTAGCGGCCGCGCGGGCAGTCCCGGGTGTGAAGGAGCTGTTTCTACGGGTCGCTCCCGGAGACAGCGTGCGCTTTCCGAGGAACAATGTAGAGAAATGTGGAAACGTGATCGCGTCCGCGAGCGACAGGATGGGTGCGTTCAGCGCTGCGCAGTCAGCGCTTCGGTGCATAGAACTCCGGCTCGAACCGAATCGGCCCGAAACCGACGAGTTTCTGTTCTCGCCGCGGACCGGAACGACTGATCCGCACCTTTTTGAAGTGAAAGCCGAATCGGATATCGCGGCGCTGGACAATTACCGGAAGAGTTTCATAACAGTTCGGGAGTTGACTGCGATCATCCGCGCTTCAGGAGCGAACGCTCGATTCCCGGTCATCGAGCCTCTGCCGCGCTGGACCGAGGAGACAACGCTCAACTGGATGGGGATGTCACTTGCGGACGCTGTTGGATCGGTAGTGCAGCTTCACTCGCTTGAATTGTTGGGAGAAAACACCCAGGGTACGTCACTGCCGGCGCGGCAGAATCACGAATCAGACGCATTCAGCTGTGCATTCTGGCTCGCCCTTGTTCGCGGAGGTCTCCAGGGCGTGAGGTACTTGATCGATTCGATTCGCGCACAGGTTGAGGTGCAGTGATGCGGCGTGTTCTCGCGCTTGCGTGGCTGCTGCTTGCAATTGCTCTACCGCTCTATTCGCAACAGGTGCCACTGATTCAGCTTATCAGTCATTCGGCAGCCCGGCTCGAATGGGATCCCTATCGCCAGCAGGGGGATATCGCCGACGGTACTAACGTGCTTTCATTCCGCCTTGGCTCACCGCTCTTTCTCCTGAACCACAGTGAGACAAAGTCACTGGGCGAAGTCGGCTTCCCGAACGGTCAGCTGGTAGTAAGTGCCGAGGCAGCTGAATACATCACCACACTTTTCTCCGCCGGCAATTCGGCCACGCAAGGCCTCGTTCCGCAACGACATGTCTCCACTATCTTTCTCGACCCCGGACATGGTGGTCGCGATCCCGGTGCGATCTCGACCCAGTCTATCAACGGCAAGCAGGTGCTCATCGAGGAAAAGGATGTGGTGTTGCGAGTGTCGAAAATGGTATTTGCGGAACTTTCTGCGCATTATCCTGACAAGAAGATAGCCATCTCGCGTAATACGGATACCTATCTTCCACTCGAAGCGCGTACTGAAACAGCCAACGCAATTCCGCGGAAACCGAACGACTCGACAGTTTTCGTGTCGATTCATGCAAACGCGTCGTTGAGGAAGGCGACACGCG
>Ga0307377_10004838_pt1 | contig 14624 bp, 14 predicted proteins | sample TR3MG_FD_202535 | JGI IMG/M metagenome (GOLD analysis project Ga0307377, IMG submission 202535) | Soil microbial communities from Risofladan, Vaasa, Finland - TR-3 | ecosystem: Environmental > Terrestrial > Soil > Coastal area > Acid sulfate soil | place: Finland: Risofladan, Vaasa | collected... | reverse complement strand
GTAATATAGATATAATTATACATATTATAATTAACAATAGTATTATGGTGATATCCATGTTGGAGAGAAAAACAACGATACAGGTGACCGAGACGACCCGTGACCGACTATACAAATTAAAATTTCGCCGAACCTATGATCAATTCCTAAACGAACTATGTGATATGTTCGAAGATCATGAAAAAAGCGGGTCGGGAAGCACTGCAAACGTTGAATTGTAGATTAACATGAATAAAATAATGGTAGTAATGATATCTGCTATAATATAGGGGATAAAATCAATAATCTAAGAAAAAACTCTCTGTTAGATCGGTTCTGAGGTAGCAGAGGGATATTTTATAGCCGCGAAGGTCCAATAATATTTTTAGTGATTTTTCTATGAAAGCAAGCATCGAGAAAGCTCTGAACGATCAGATAAATGCTGAGGTGTATTCGGCCTACTTGTACAAATCCATGGAAATGTACCTTCATTCCATTGACCTTCCTGGAATGGCCAACTGGATGAAGGTGCAGACCCAGGAAGAGCTGGCCCATGCTGAAGGAATGATCCAGTTCATCAACCTACGCGGCGGCCGTGTATCATTATTTGCCATCGAGATGCCGAAGAAGGAATGGGCGTCTCCAGCCGAGGTCTTCAAGGACGCCTTCGATCACGAGGCAAAAGTAGTGACGATCAAGATCCACAAGCTCGTTGATCTGGCGATCGAAGAGAAGGACCACGCGTTCAATCAATTCCTCCAGTGGTATGTGGCCGAGCAGGTAGAGGAAGAGGATAACACCAGCACATTGGCAAGGCGACTTAAGAAGATCGGGGACAACATGCCCGCCCTTATGGCGGTCGATACACAGCTTGCAGCCAGAATGTTCGTTGCTCCAGTAATCCCTGGGACTAACGTTGGCGCTCCATAAAAAAGATGTTTTCGCAGGGTTCCCCCTGCTTTTTAAATTTTTTAAGGCTCTAAGACCTTGTTGATCACGTGGATATACCCGTTACGACATTTTATGTTGCCCTGGATGATCGTAGCTCCTCCGACCTTGAGGACTCCAGCGGCATCTAATGCCAGTTCCTTACCTTCCACTGTCTTGACGGTCTTCAATTTAGCCAGGTCGTCGTAGTTCATTCTTCCCGCTACAACATGGTATGTCAGGAGTGACTTCAATTTAATCTTGTCCTTGAGTAACGCTTCTATTGTTCCTGCTGGAAGGTCCTGAAAAGCTGAGTCGTTGGGTGCAAAGACCGTGTACGGTCCCCTGCCCTTCAAAGTATCCACCAATCCAGCGGCCTTCACCGCCTCGACCAGTGTCTTGAATCCTCCGTCAGCGACGGCAATGTCCACGATCGTTCCCAGGTTTGGGTCCACTGCCTCAGTGGCCTTTTTCTTAAATCTATCGAAGAATCCCATAAAATCCCTGGGAACGAAGTTGTTCTATGTCTTTATAAAACCATACTATTAACGCCAGAAATTTCAATCAAATCAAATTTAATTATTTAAGTAAAATCCTTGTTCATTCATGGTTAATTTATATAATCACGAAAATTATATATAGTGATTAAAGAACACGCCGGAAAATTCCAATTCAATTATAAATCGAATTATAAAATACGTAAATAATGTACTAAAACACGTTACATAGTATAATATTAAACGTCTTTTATCATGAGTAATATAATAATCACAGATAATAATAGTAAAGTAACATTGATTTCAAATATGTTAAAGACAATATATTTCTCAAATTTCTTACAACTGGAGGGAATTGGGATGCAAACGAAGAAGCTGAGAGCATCAGCGGTAGCCTGGTTACTATTGATGCCCTTGTTCATGGGTCTTTTATTCATAGGCGGGACCGGGTCCGCGGTCACATTGTCGCTTGATGAGACCTCTTGGACAAAGGGGACCATCGATAGTGAATCAGATGTTAGCAATGTCATTAGCGAAGCGATAGATCTTGACGGTTATCTCCACGTGAGCTATTATGACACGTTCGGTCAGAATCTCATGTATGCCACCAATAGTGATGGCGCATGGATGACCGAGGTTGTCGACAGTTCAGCGAACGTCGGAAAATACAACTCAATAGCTGTGGACTCCTCGGGAAAGGTCCACATTAGCTACTATGACGCCACCAACAATGACCTGAAGTACGCCACTGGAAATTTAGATTCATGGTCTATCTCTGTAGTCGATTCGACAGGTGTTGTAGGGGAGTATAATTCGATCGCGATCGGATCCGGTTCCGTTTACATAACCTACCTGGACTACTCCAACGATGCGCTAAAATACGCGGTCAAGTCCGGTAATTCGTGGAGCACTGCCTTGGCGATCGAGGACGTGGGTTTCGGTAACAGCTTGATGTTCACCGACGGAAAGCTGCAGGTCGCATACATCTCCCAGGATAATGAATTGTGCTACGCCTCATTGAACGGATCGGAATGGACTTCTGAGGTTGTGGATTCAGGTTCATCTTTCGGTGTTGAGATCGACATCGATGCGATGGGTGAAAGGCCATGTGTAGCATATTACGACGAGATATCTCGCGATCTCAAACTGGCCATACGCGGTACCAGCGGGGTTTGGAGCAAACAGATTGTGGACGACACCACGAATGTCAACTCCTGGCTTTCCCTGGATATAGATTCGATGAACCGGTTCCACATCACGTATTATGACATGTCGAACCAAGACCTGTGCTACGCATACTTCAACGATGATTGGAGCTTCTGGGTGCTTGATACGTCCGGCGGTGTTTGCAGTGCAATGGTCTCCGATTATAACAACAAACAACATGTCGTATACATCGACCTGGTGGATGCGAGCGCGCAGCTGAGCTACATAACCAACTCCGGAGCCAAGTGGGTGCTGGAAACCGTGGACGAAGACGGTTTAGTGGGAGAGCAAAGCTCCATCGCCGTTGACGCCGATGGTTTCATCCATATGGCTTATTACGACAATTCTAACGGAAGCCTGAACTACGCTAATAACGTGGATGGATGGAACGTAGTGACCATCGACAATACCACTCCAATGGTGGGACTGTTCCCGTCCATTGCCCTGGACGCCGATGGCAACGTTCACATCAGCTACTACGACATGACCGGTTCCAGGATCCTTAAGTACGCCACCAATCAGGACGGCGACTGGGATATACGCACCCTGGACGGCTCAGGTGATGTGGGATTGTACAGCTCCATAGCCATCGATGGGAACGGGTCGGTGCACATCGCCTACCTCAATCACGCATCAAAGAACCTGAAGTACACCAGCAATGCTGGTGGGGACTGGATAATAGGATTGATCGACAGCAGCGGACAAGTCGAAGGGCGTGTCTCGCTGGCGGTCGATTCAGAGAACATGGTGCATGTGGCCTACTATCGCAGCGGGGAACTGATCCACGCCAACCAGATAGTCACAGGGTGGGCCATAGAATCCCTGGAGACCTCCGACCAGCTTGGCGGTGGCATCTCTATGTTCATTGATGATCAGGACCAGATCTACATCACATACTACAATGAGGTCCTGTCCCTACTGAAATATAAGAACAATGTCGGTGGACAGTGGAATGGTGCCCAGGTGATCGAGGCCGAAGGGAACGTAGGCATAGCCAGTTCCATTATGGTCGATGCGAACGGCGACGAGCACATCGCCTATGTCGATCAGGCTGGCTCGGGGATCCTGAAGTACGTGGAAAAGAGGAACGGCATCTGGATGTTCCAGAAGGTCGACCTTCAAGGCTGCGGGGATCACATCTCCATGGCTATGGACTTCCAGGGGAGGGCTCATATAAGCTACTACGATCCGGTGGGCAAGGACCTTAGGTACGCCTCATCTGTCGTGGTCCCCTCCGCCCCGCTGAACCTTACGACGACCGTAGGTGATGGTGCTGTCACGTTGAACTGGGAAGCTCCCGCTAGCAACGGTGGTGCCAATATCACCGAGTACGTGATCTACCGGGGAACCAGCACCAACGATCTGGTCCTATACGATGATGTGAGCGGAACGGCGAACTCCTACAGCGATCTGGGATTGGAGAACGGGGTCTCTTGGACATACCGCATTAGAGCGATGAACTCCGAAGGCAGCAGTCCATACTCCAACGCGGTGGTCGGCACTCCATGCACATTACCTGGAATGCCAGATGTAGACGCCTCCGGTCAAGACAAGGCTGTGCTGCTGAAATGGAACGCGCCTGACAACGGCGGTGCGGCAATAACCGAGTACAGGGTCTATCGTCAGAACGAGACCGGTATGTTCGTGCTCATCGCCACCGTGGGTGGCGGAGAGACCAGATATACCGACACTGGATTGGAGAACGGAGTGGAATACACCTATCAGGTGGGCGCCGTGAATCCCGCTGGTCCAGGTCCATGGAGCGAGAAGGCCTCAGCTACCGCCAACCCGAACAACGACATGGTCATGATCATCGTGTTCATCGTCGTCATCGCAGCCGTGGCGGGTGCAGGGATATTCCTTCTCATGAGACAGAAGGGCAAGATCTGAGAACGAGGGTTCCAACCCTCCTTTTTCCTTATTTTCATTTCTCTTTACCTCACTTTTATAAGTCACGCGGTCATTGTGACAGTTGATGGGTGACGATTGGACGGAGCTGTACCGCCCCAAAGGACTGGTGGAAGTGGTCGGCAATCCCAAGGTGATCAAGGACCTGCAACAGTGGGCCCTATCCTGGGAGGAAGGTCGTCCTTCGCACAGGGCCGTAGTGCTCATGGGCCCCCCGGGCGTTGGCAAGACCAGCGCTGCTTTGGCTTTGGCCAACGATTTCAATTGGGGGGTGGTGGAGATGAACGCCTCCGATCAAAGGAACGCTATTGCCATCAAGAACGTGGCTGGGCGCGGCTCTCGTTCCGAGACCTTCACCGACGAAGGTGAGTTCCTTTCAAGCAAGGAAGGGCGCCTCAAGCTCATCATACTCGACGAAGCGGACAATATCTTCGGTCGGGAGGATTCTGGGGGCGTACCCGCCATAGCGGACCTCGTCGCCAACACCAGACAGCCGGTCATCCTCATAGTCAATGATTTCTACGCGCTCAGCAGGAAGAGCTCGGCCATCAAGAACAATACTATGCAAATAAAGGTGGGCAGGGTGCAGGGGAACACCATGCGCGGTGTTTTGCGCAAGATCGCCCTGGACCAAGGGTTGGAGGTTCCGCAGAGGGTTTTCGAGACCATCATCGAGAACTCCAATGGGGACATGAGGGCGGCGGTGCGTGACCTGCAGGCCGTGGCCGAAGGCAATGAGAGCATCGGGGATGATGACGCTTTCGTGCTGGAGAGCCGTCTGTCCCTGAGGAACATGTACGACCTCATGCGCGATATTTTGCACGAGGGAGACGCCAAGCGTGCTCGACATACCATGATGGACGTAGATGAGACCCCGGAGCATGTGATGATGTGGCTGGACGAGAACGTATCCTTGGAATACAAGGGTGAGGACCTGCACCGGGCCTACGAGCACCTTTCCCGTTCCGATATTTTTCTTTCCAGGGTGATAAGACGCCAATACTATGGGTTCTGGGCATATGCCTCCGATCATATGTCATACGGTGTTACGACATCCAAATCGCGAACGAACCGGGGATGGGTGCAATATCGTTTCCCCAGCTACATCATGAAGATGTCCCGGAGCAAGGCTACGCGCAACATGAAGTCCCAGATATCTCAGAAGATCGCGGATCACACCCACACCTCCACGCGTCGGGCATCGCAGGATGTATTGCCATATTTGAGCACCATCTTCAAGGCCGACAAGGATTTCCGTCTGGCCATCACAATAGAACTGAACCTGGGCATGGAGCAGGTCGCATATCTGCTGGACAAAAAGGTTGATTCCGCCGAGATCAAACGTCTCATGCAGGATGTGGAGGATGTCCTTCGGTCCAAAGAGGGTGATCCGAACCCCGTTCAAAAGGTTTTCAAGGAAACTGTGGTGGAGGAGCCAAAGCCGTCAATGAAGCGATCGGAACCCCGCGGAAAACAGAGCTCCTTATTCCAATATGAGGGGTGAGTCGATTGAATAAGGACCTCAAGGAGATACTGCAGAAGCAGCAGTACCGATTATGCGGGGACCACGCCGGGGTAAAGCTATGTCACTGGATGAAGCAAAGCTTGCTGAAGGGGCGAACCTGTTACAAGCAGGACTTCTACGGCATCCGCTCCCATCGCTGCCTCCAGATGACCCCGGTGGTGAACGATTGCACTCACAATTGCCTTTTCTGCTGGAGAGTGCGCGGATTCGAGTCGACGGTCACGAAATGGCAGGACCCCGAGGTCGTGCTGGACACCTGCATCGAAGGGCAGCGTCAGCTGATCACCGGTTTCAAGGGTGATCCGCGCTGCTCTCCGGCCATGTGGCAGGAGGCCAGGGAACCGAAGCAGGTGGCGATATCGTTGGCGGGTGAACCGACAATGTATCCTTACCTGGGCGATTTCATCGAACTTTGTCATCGTCGGGGAATGACCACCTTCTTGGTGACCAACGGTACCTTCCCGGAGGTCCTGGAAAACCTGAGCACCTTACCAACGCAGCTCTACGTGACCGTGGCCGCGCCGAACGAGGAGATATACCGACAACTGTGCGTTCCGAGGATCCCGGACGGATGGGACCGAATAAGGCGCACTCTGGAACTATTGCCGTCCCTCAATACCCGCACGGTCATCAGACACACCGTGGTCAAGGATTGGAACCTTGGTTGGGAGAAGGAGTATGCCGCTCTTGACCGCCTTGCCGATCCGACCTTCGTCGAGCCGAAGGGCTTCGTGTTCGTCGGTGATTCGCGACGTCGAATGTCCATGGATAACATGCCCTCTCATTCCGAGGTGCTGGAGTTCGGGCGTCGTCTGGCTGAGGAACTGGGGATGACCCTGTTGAACGAAAAGTCGGCAAGCAGGGTGGCCGTCTTCGGCGAAGAGGGGACCAGTACTAAGATACCCGGTCTGGAATGATATCGTTCATATCGGGCGATCTGCCAAGAATCCCAGGACCTGGGAGCAACACTTGTTCGCCGGAATGATGTGTCCTGCGCCTGGAACCCACTCGAGCTTCGCCTCTTTGATGCGCTTCTGCAGTTCCACGGCGAAATGCGGTGCGACCATTATGTCCTCCTCTCCGTGCATGACCAGGGTAGGGCTCAAAATGCTCGATAGTCGCTCGTGACTGTCGAAAAGGTCTAGAGCTAGCTTCTGTCCGCGAAATCCCTCCAAGGCCCTTTTCCCGTTGCCATTGGCCCTTCGCTGCGCCGGCTTGGCCAACGCCAACCGTTTGAAGTAATCCTCCGGCAGGCACCAGGATTGCATCATTTCCATAAGTGAATCGAAGGAGGCCCCCTCATCCGCCGAACGTATCATGGTGTCGATGGCGAAAGCGGATCGTTCCGGCCTCCTTGCATAGGTGGACATGAGAACTAACGCTCCCACGCGGTCAGGGTGGTTGATGGCGATCTCCTGGGCCACGTTCCCGCCCATGGACCATCCCAATACGTGGGACCGCTCGATCTCCAGGTGGTCCAAGAGGTTCATGATGTCCTCGGCCATCGTATGCATGGTAAAAAGGGTGGACGGATATTCCGTATCGCCCGCTCCCCGGTTGTCCAGTATCAGCACTCGGTGCTTCTTCGATAGAATAGGTACGAACTTCTTCCAGAAGGATATCTCACCACCAAGGCCGGTGATGAGCACCAGGGGTTCTCCTTCACCATGAACCTCAAAGTTCATCTGGATGTCACCAAGGACGGCCTTCGGCATCGAACGGCGGATTGGAATGATCATATATGCATTTATTCCAAGAACCCCCTAGCTTAACGCTCTCCCATCGGACCGTAAATGCTCCGTTCTGGACGTAAGTACGGACCAGAAAGATGATATCGATAGGGATGCCTAGTTAGATGGAAATGGAATGGATCGATGAGACGGTGGCCATAGGAAGTTGGTTGGACCATCGGAGGCATGGTATGCAGAGGCTGCAGGGTATAGATCTCAGTATGAACGCCCGATCCCTTTTCGACGAAAGGTTCTATTTCGTGGGTCGACGCCCCAACACGGCCAAGATCATCAGGGCCGCGGAACTGCTCATGGAACTCTCCAACAAAGGCGTGAAGGTCATGGTCCATTGCTATCACGGACGTGATCGTTCAGCGTTCGTGGTCATGGTTTACCTAAGCAGGAAGTTGGGGATCGGCTACTCAGAGGCTTTCGATATCGTCCGCCGAGGACGGCCACGTGCCAGGTTCCACAAGGATTGGGTGGACGCCATGGGCGCCGAGATCGAAGGAAAGTCTTGAGGGACGTTCTCACCCAGGTAACTGGGCGATCACCTTTTCGTCCAGCACGTACTTGAGGCGTGGTCCTACTAGGTACACGGGTGCGTAGCTGAAGAAATCCAGACGGATCACATCGTAGATCATAAAGGCGTAATACTCGGACATGATGGCCTGGAACCTTTCTTCACGCTCCGCCCCCATCCCTGCCGGGGTGTTGAGCACCTCGCAGCGCGTCAGCAGCTCCTTGAGCTTCCCCACCTTCGAACTCAGGATCGTAATGGCCATGCGCCGGCTGGTGAGGCTCTGAAAGCTCCTCATCACCCATATCTGCACGGCCAGGAACATCACTATGATGAAGAGGTCCTCTAGGATCAGGTGGCTGAGGGATGCCAATAGGCTAGCCAGGGTGACACCTGGGAGTATCAGGGCACCAATGAAAAGTATGGCCAGAGCGGTGACCAGTCCAATGGCCACCATGAGCACCAATGTGGTGGCGGCCCAACCCTTGGAGCGAGCGATCCCTATTCGATCTTTCCAGGCTCTAGCGAACAAGGTTATCCCTTGTGACTGAGGATGTAAAATGATTATCAGGGCGTAGAAGGTGATGATCAACGACACCTGCATCGACACTAGGAGCACCAAGCTGTCGACCATGGAATAGGAGGTCAACAGGAAATAGGCCAGTAGGCACAGTCCCGTTCCCAGTATTATCGTGAAGCTGAGGGTCAGGGGGACCATCCCTCCGAGAAACACCGTCAACCCCATCTCTATGGCCAATTTCTTCTTGCGCAGCAGTAGTTTGATGGCTAGCCAGCGGTGGTCCGTACCTTTCTCCCTTGGCGCCACCTTCTGTTTCGGGCGGGTCCGGCCCGTGGTCGTTGGCAGCAGCAGTATAACGAAATTGTAGGAATAGAGCAATAGCGCGACGATCAACCAGATATGCAATGTCTCCGGTCTCATGATGATTACCGCAGAGACCAATATCAGCAACCCCAGAGAGACGATCGACCTGAGCGTTCGATTCTCCCCTTCATTCCGCACCCGACTCAGCATCATCTCCTGATGGGTCAGTTCCCTTGATACATCAATAAAGAAGTCGGATACATTCTCGGAGACGGCATCACGTTCGGTGGGGTTCATAGCTTATTCGGGCATCAAATAGCGAGGTCTATCATAAAAATGATTAGCTAACTAACAATATAGAGATGCGAAAGGATATTTAATCCGTTCATAGATAATTACTCCTGGTACTTCCATGGGCAAGAAAGAGAAAATGGCTTCGATTTTACACTTGGTAGGTGGAAAACCGGAGAACGTAGAGAAGATCGTGGATGAGATCGACAAGTTCTTCGATAATCTCAACGCAGAGATGGAGGATTGGAAGGTCTCCATGGAAGAGTTTCCGGACGGCACCCGTCTCTTTGCACGATTTCAGGTGCTTATAAAAAAGTAGGTGCGGACATTGAGCCCTGAAAAAGAAAAAAAAGAGGTAAAAAAGGAAGAGGACGACGACAGGGTCTTATTATGTCCCGAGGAATGGACGGATCCCGAATGCCGTAAGGTCGTGGGGGAATATCATAAGGGCCTAAGCGATGAAACCTCGGGTATTGATGCGGACATGAAGGCCTTTGAAAACATATGGACCGCCAAGGGCAGGAGCAAGGTTGATAGTGAATACCACAAGGAAGGGGCTCCTTTTATGGGTTGGTCGGAGGATGGGGACCGCCCCATGCCCCCGTCGTCCCGTACTCCGGAAGAATATCAGAGGATAATGAAGGAACGCGGGGTATCGGAGAGAGAACCGGGTGAGGGATACATGCCCATCAACCTGGATAGGAACATCGACGTTGGTACGGTGGAGGTCATCACCTACGCCCTTTTCCGAGCTGTGTTCGGTAAAGGGGTGAGCATACCCATCAAACGCGAGGGCATGATGGACATGGATGTTGTAGTCCGAGGGAAGGACGTGATCCTGAACACCAACCAATTCTTCTTTGTCGTGCCCGATCTGGCGGTCTGGCGGATCATCTATTCTCACAAGGGCGTACCGGTGATGGAGCTCGGTCGTGGGGTCAATAAGGGATTAAAGATCCATCGTCTTCAGGCCATTCGTCTAGTTCTTGAACTATGGAAGGGATCGATAAAGAACCAACGGGAGAAGGCACGGCTCCTTGCCGCTCCTCCGCCAAAAGAGGAGGAGGGGGCTCAGTGACAGCGCAGACCAAGAATGTTCCAAACAGCTTGGATAACCGGGAATTCTTCCGCGGGGTCCTGAAAACCATCTATTTGATAATGGCCGAGGCTTTCGAGATGCACAAGATATCGGTCACCCCGATAGGTGCGGACGGATCGCGCCTCTCAATACCGGTCAAGATCGAGGGACTCGACTCAGAGGACCGTCAGATAATCTATTTCGGCAAGATACTGGGGGGCAGCGACATCATGACCGAGCGCACCTTCCAACTGTTCAAGAACATCTACCTACAAATGAACTCCAGAGAACCCCTCTTCGATTTCACCCACTCGGCCAAGGAGATGGCCAAACATCAGTTCGAAGGACTTTCCAAGATGTATGACATAGGCATTCCCACGGCCAAGCCCTTTGGGTATTATCCTTTGGTCGGAGGCCTCTGGTTATTCGTGGCGGAGTTCCTTGACATGGGTGATGCTGTTTCAGGTAAGAAGATCAAGATGGAACAACTGGAAGAGGCCTTCCAGCATTTGAGGAAGATGCACCGTAAGAAGGTCTTCCATGGGGACATCAAACCAGAGAACTTCATATTCTCAGACCAGGTGTACATCATGGATGTAGGCCATCTATTGGAGGACGCCCCCCAAAAAGAGAAGAGGGCCTATGACTTGGCATGCATGATAGCATCCTTCCTAGAGTTTGGAACTCCTGAGGCCATCGTCAAACTGGCCCGGAAGAATTATCCCGGTCGGGACCTAAAAAGGGCCTCTGATTATTTGGACCTCATCGATAAACGACCAGACTTTCGATTGTCGGCGGTCAAGATAGAAAAATTGATACGCCTTCTTCAGAAATGAAGGCGCGATGCTCCTGATCAGCCCTTCTTCTCCTTTTTCTTGATCAGGGCCCTCGCGTGGATCTCCACTATCGTTCCTTCCTTAGTATCCTCCACGGAGAACTTCCACTGTTCCAGGGTCGCATCGAAATCCTTAAACATCTTCTTGATCTCCTGGCCTTTCTCTGATAATACCTCTGATATATCTTTCTCTGGCATAGGTACGAAACCTCCAGTTAAATAGTGCATTCCAAGGTAGATATAGATTGGGAATCAAGCATCAGACCATAGCTGGGTAGCTAGGTCCCTAAGTTTGAACTTCATTATCTTGCCACTTGCCGTCAACGGATATTCGTCGATGAAGTGCACGTACTTCGGTATCTTGTAAAAGGCGATCTGCCCCCGGCAATGGTCCCGCACGTCATCCGGGGTCATGGTGACCCCAGGTTTCAGTATAAGGAAGGCCGCCGGCTGCTCACCATATTTTTCACTGGGGACGCCGACCACCTGCACATCCTGCACCCCCGACATATGGTGGATGAAGTCCTCCACTTCCTTGGGGTAGATGTTCTCGCCACCTCGGATGATCATGTCCTTAAGGCGGCCAGTGACGGCGAAGTAACCTTCCGCGTCCTGTATGCCGATATCCCCCGAATGCAGCCATCCATCCTTGTCTATGGCCTTGGCGGTCTCCACGGGCATGTTATAGTACCCTTTCATGACGTTATGGCCCCGGCAGCACAGCTCACCGTGCTCCCCGACATGGCAGAACCGGCCGGTCTCCGGATCGATGATAGCCACTTCCACACCGGGATAATGCTGACCTACGGTGGAGCATTTTCTATCCAGGCTCGGCTCGTCAAAGCGCGTCTGGGTCATGCCTGGGCTGGTCTCGGTCAACCCGTAAACGTTGGTGACCTCGGTCATGTTCATGCGTTCCACGCATTCCTTCATGGTCTTGATGGGGCAGGGCGCCCCGGCCATGATGCCAGTGCGCAACGATGAGAAATCGAACTTATGGAATAGTTTGTGGTCCAGGATGGCAATGAACATGGTGGGTACGCCATACAACGCGGTGCACTTCTCACGCTCGATAGACATCATGACATTGATGGGATCGTACCTCTCCAGGATGACCATGGTGGCACCGTGGTTCAGACAGGCCATGACCGCCAATACGCAGCCGAAGCAGTGGAACAGCGGTACCGGAACGCAGACCCGGTCCTTCGGGGTGAAGTTCTGATTGGCCCCGGTCCAGTAACCGTTGTTGGTGATGTTGAAATGGGTGAGCATCACCCCTTTGGGGAAGCCAGTGGTACCGGAGGTGTACTGCATGTTGACCACGTCGTACGGCGACAGCTCTCCCTGACGCTGGCGATATTCCTCATCACTGACCTGGACGTTCAAGGCTAACAGCTCGTTCCAGGAATACATGCCGCGATGTTTCTCCGGACCCAGGAAGAAAACCCTCTTCAATTGAGGATAGTTATCAGAATGAAGACCATCGCGAGGCTGGTCCTTCAGTTCCGGGATCAGCTCGTAGAGGGTTTGGACATAGTCAGTGTCCCGATAGCCGTCGATGATGAAGATGTTCTCGCAGTCCGATTGCTTCAACAGGTAATCGATCTCAGCGTTGCGATAGTTGATGTTGATGGTGAGCAGGATCGCTCCGATCTTGGCGGTGGCGAACTGCAGCGTCACCCAATGAGGCACGTTGGTCGCCCATATCGCCACCTTTTCGCCCTTCTTCACGCCCAATGCCATCAGGCCTTTGGCGGTCTTATCCACAGTGTCCCGGAACTCCCGCCAGGTCAGTCGATAATCGCGGTCGACATAGACCACCGCGTCCTGATCCGGCACCTTCTCGGTTATTTCGTCCAAAAGCTGGCCGATGGTGGCCTCCCGGGTGATATCCTCTCTTGCCATCCATTCACCTCAGAAGGGGGTGTAGATCACCGCGTAAATCTCGGCGTTCGCGTCGTTCGCTGCGCCTAGATGATGCGGCACGATCGAATTGTAGTACATGGAATCGCCAGCCTTCAGTGTGAACGTGGTCTTACCGTAGATGAGCTCCACCTCACCTTTCACCACGATGATCAGTTCCTCCCCCTCATGGGAGGAGGTGTTCTTCTCGCCGTTCGGTTGGATGACGATGAAGAGGGGCTCCATATGCCTGTCCGTCTTGCCTTTTCCCAGGGGGTAGTAATGATACTGACCTCCCGCTCCTCCATTGTGAGCGGCGGTCTCTTCTATACGGTCGGTGGCACGTACGATGACCGGGTCTTCCCTCACCTGGTCGTCCATGAAGGTTCCCAGCCGCTGACCTAACGCTCGGGATATCTTCACCATTACGCCTAGCGGGGGATAGACCTCTCCATCCTCCACCTTTCGAATCAAGGCCGCGTCCACTCCTGCGTTCTTGGCTAGGTCGTCAATGGTCATTCCCAATCGCTCGCGGAATGTGTGAACACGTGTCCCGATCTTCTCAGAAGAGGGCATTTCGTAATCCTCCAAATCATGGCCAGTCCTCAACGAGGCTCGGCAATGTCTCTACCTAAACTGCCGACCGTTTATGAAACTTACCGTCAACCGATCCCATGGCTCCAAATAAAATGAAAAATGAGCAGAGTGCCGAAACACTCGCTCAGAAATTGTTCTTCGCCCATTCGAAGGCGGTCCGATACACCAAGCGGTTCCTCTCGACGAGCTTCGGTTTGGCCGCGAAGCTGGCGTCCAAAGCGGCTAGGACTTCCTCTTCTGGTAGTCCGTGCAGACCCATCGCTGTCAACGCACCCAAGAGTGCGGTGTTGGCCGCCTTGGGCGTTCCGCTCTCGACGGCTATCTTCGATGCCGGGAAGGCCAGAACACGTACACCATCCCTAGGTTCTGGACGAGGAAGTGAGGCCTCATATATCATCACACCACCCGGTCTGACGGTGTTGTAGTACTTCTCCAGTGCTGGCTGGCTCATGACCACCAACACCTCTGGATCGTCCACCGTGGGAGATCCTACTTCGTGGCCACTTACAACGACCGAACAAGATGCATAACCGCCCCGCTGCTCCGGTCCATAACTTGGTAGCCAGGATACAAAGCGTCCCGCCAGACCGGCAGCCTCTGCGATGACCAGTCCAAGCGAGAGCACGCCTTGACCTCCGAACCCGGAGAACTTGAAGCTCTTCTCTTTAAAGGCGGGATCGACCTCGGCGGCTTTTCCCTCATGTTCCTCACCGAACAATTGGGAAAGGGTCAGTTGCGGTATCTGGTTGGGTATGGGTGCGTCCTCGGCCGTGCGGTCCCTGAGACATCCTAGAGGGAATACCTTC
>Ga0307377_10004836_pt1 | contig 14625 bp, 17 predicted proteins | sample TR3MG_FD_202535 | JGI IMG/M metagenome (GOLD analysis project Ga0307377, IMG submission 202535) | Soil microbial communities from Risofladan, Vaasa, Finland - TR-3 | ecosystem: Environmental > Terrestrial > Soil > Coastal area > Acid sulfate soil | place: Finland: Risofladan, Vaasa | collected... | reverse complement strand
TGGAAATCGAACATGAAAAAGGCGATGCGCTGACCATCACCGACGTCTTCGAGCAGGTCGCGGGCATCTATCCGAAAGTGATGCGCGACGGCGACGTCGAAGCCGGCGCATGGAGTTGCGGCATGGTTGCCGGCCTGATCCACGATATTCCCAGCGTCAAGGAATTGATCGACCGGATCATGAGCGAGGCCGAGGGCCTGATCAATCAGCGGCTCGCGGGCATGATCCGCAAATAGCGCGACTGCCGGGCTTTCAGCACACCCACTCTTCGCTGCGTTCCCACAAGATCCTGGCAAGTTCCGGGTCGCGCGCGACCCGGCTGGGCGTTTTGGGGCGGCATTCGTCGTAGTAGAGGCCCGTTTCCGCAGCCGCGCCGGCGGAAGTCGCGCAGTGCAAAGTGGTCCGCGCGCCCTTTGCCGGGGAAGTCAGCGCGAGCTTCAGCAGCCAGCCGAACGGCCAGGGCACCGAGCGCCACACCTCGGTGGCGACGACCCCCGGATGCAGGGAATAGGTCGTGACGCCGCTTCCCGCGAGCCTGCGGCCGAGCTCTGCGCTGAAAAGAACGTTTGCGAGCTTGGACACGCCGTATTCCTCCAAGGCCGTTGCCGTGCGCGTGGGTTTGCGCACCGCCTGCCAGTCTATGCCGCGCGCCCGGTAGTGCGCCTTGCTCGCCACGGTGACGATGCGCGCCGGCGCCGAGGTCTTGATGCGCTCGAGGAGCAGCTGCGTGAGCAGAAAATGCCCCAGGTGATTGACGCCGAAAGCGAGCTCGAAGCCGCTCTTGGTGTAGCCGCGCGCGCCCGCGAGGCCGGCATTGTTTATCAACAGGTGCAGCGGCAAGCCGCGCGCGAGGAAAGTCTTCGCGCATTGGCGCACGGACGCGAAATCGCCCAGATCGAGCGGGAGCAGTTCGGCCTTGCCGCCGTCGGGCAGGGCGCCGATCTCATCGAGCACGGACTGCGCGCGCTGGGCGGAGCGGCAGGCGACGAACAGCTGCGCGCCTTGCGCGGCAAGCGCAACAGCGGTGACCCGGCCTATGCCCGTGTTCGCGCCGGTGACCAGCGCGATCTTTCCGGCCAGCGGCTTGGAATCTGCTTGTGCCATAAGGGGGTATCCTTTCCGCCGGTGCGTTCAATACGCGTTTCGACCCGCGCCTGTCGGTCTGCAGTATGCCTCAGCTGGCGCTCCCTTTTCCAGGTTTCCACTCCTTTCCGCCTCCAATGGGGATCGCTTGACTTTGGTCAATAGGTCCGCTGCGCCGGCTGCTAAGGTATTTCACGTATCCACGGTACTGCGAACCAAGCGGGGTGTGCCATGCAAGCATCGTCGCCGGTCCAGGTCGTCATCGCGGCGGACGGCCGCAGGCTCGAAGGTGAATTGATCGTGCCCGGCGATGCCTCCGGCGTCGTCGCGTTTGCACATGGCAGCGGCAGCAGCCGGCACAGTCCGCGCAATCAATTCGTTGCGCGCGAGTTGCAGCAGGCCGGGCTGGCGACGCTGCTGCTCGACCTGCTCGAAGAAGAGGAGGGGGAAGACCGGCATAAGGTATTCGACATCGAACTGCTCGCCCTGCGCCTGCTCGCGGCCGCGCGCTGGCTCGGCGACAACCCCTCCACCCGTTCCTGTGCGCTGGGATATTTCGGCGCCAGCACCGGCGCGGCGGCGGCTCTCGTCGCCGCGGCACGCGAACCCGGCAGGGTGTCCGCGATCGTGTCCAGGGGCGGGCGTCCCGACCTGGCGATGCACTGGCTGGCGCAGGTAAAGGCGCCGACGCTCCTGATCGTCGGCGAGAACGACCAGCCGGTGCTGCAATGGAACCGCGATGCGCTCGAGCATCTGGGCGTCGAGAAGGAATTGGTCGTGGTTCCGCGCGCGACGCACCTGTTCGAGGAACCCGGTACGCTCGAGGAAGCGGCGCGGCACGCCTGCCGCTGGTTCGCGCGCCACCTTGCACCTGCTGGCGCGCGCGCCGGCGCCGGTGCAAAGACACAGTGATGAGCGCAATGGCGCTCATGGCCGGGGATGCCCACCCGGAACTCGCGCGCGCAATCGCACGCTCGATGGGAACGAGCCTGGTTCCCGTCTCGGTCTCGGCATTCGCCGACGGCGAGACGCGGCTGCGCATCGAGGCCGATGTCCGCGGCGCGGACCTGTACATCCTGCAACCGACCTCGACGCCGACCAATGAGCGCCTGATGACCCTGGCGCTGCTCGCCGACGCGGCGCGTGCTGCGGGCGCCGCGCGCATTACGGCAGTGGTCCCCTATTTCGGCTACGCGCGCCAGGACGTGCGCAAGAGCCCGGGCGAGCCGCGCTCGGCGCAGCTGGCGGGGCGCATCCTGCATTGCGCCGGCGTCGAGCGGATGGTCGCGCTCGAGCTGCATTCGCCGGCGCTGGAGAGCGCCTTCGAGATGCCGCTGGTTCAGCTGCGCGCCGACGAGCTGATGCTGCCGGCAATCCAAAGCTGCGGCTTTTTCAAGCTTACGATCGTGTCGCCCGATGCCGGCGGCCTCAAGCGCGCGCAGCGTTATGCAAGCGCCCTGGCGGCGCCGCTGGCGGTCGTGGCGAAGACGCGTCCGCGCGCCGACGTCGCGACCGCATGCCAAGTGCTGGGCGAGGTACGCGCCCGCGCCTGCCTCATCGTCGACGACATGGCGAGCACCGGCGGGACGATCGCGGCTGCGGCGCAGGCCTTGCTGGAAGCGGGCGCCGCGTCGGTCCACGCGCTTTTCATCCACGCCGTCATGGCACCGGGCGCGCTGGAGCGCATCTGCGCGGCATCGGTGCGGACTATCATGACGACAGACAGCGTGCGCGTCGCGCCGGATCCTCGCATCCGGATCGTGCCGATCGCGCCGCTCCTCGCGCAGACCCTCGATGGGCTCGCGCGCCGCAATACGCTTCGAAGGGAGGTGAGCGATGTTCAGGAATCGTGAAGACGCGGCCTTGCAACTCGCCAAGCGCCTGAAAGCGCGCAAGCTGAAGGACCCGGTCGTTCTCGGCATTCCGCGCGGGGGCGTCGTGATCGCAGCCATTCTGGCGCGCGAACTCGGCGGCGAGCTCGACATCGTGCTGTCGCGCAAGCTGCGCGCGCCGTATCAGCCGGAACTCGCCATCGGCGCCATCGGCGAGGACGGCGAGGTGTACCTCAATACGTTCGCGCGTCAAGTGCCCGGGGTGACCGAAGCCTACATCCGCGAGGAACAGCATCACCAGATCGCGGAGATCGCGCGGCGCAGCAAGCTCTTTCGCGCGGTGAAGCCGCAGACCGACGTGACGCAGCGCCCGGTGATCGTCACCGACGACGGCATCGCCACGGGTTCGACCCTGCTCGCCGCGCTGCATGTGCTCGGTGCCCAGAAGCCGCTCGAGATCATCGTGGCCGTGCCGGTGGCGCCGCCGGAGACGATCGAGAGGTTTCGCGCGCAGTGCAGCCACCTCGAATGTCTGCTCACACCCGGCAACTTCCAGGCAATCGGCCAGTTCTATGCCGACTTCCAGCAAATCGAGGACGAGGAAGTCGTCCGGCTGCTGCGCGAATCCTGCGCTGCGCGAGGGGCGGCGAAAGCGGGCACGCCGTAGCGCGCAGGCGTGAAATGGGTCGATCGGACAGAGCCACCGGATGAGGAAAGATCATGAATATCGAAGGCATGTGCGCGCACAGCATCATCACCGCCGATCGGTCCAGAACGCTGCAGGAATGCGCGGTGCAGATGGGCGAGAACCATGTCGGGTCTATCCTCGTGACCGAGGAAACGCCGGGTGGCGCGCAGGCGGTCGGTATCGTGACCGACCGGGACCTGGTGGTCGAGGCGATGGCGCGCGGCTTGGCGCCGGAACAGGCGTCGATCGGACAGATCGTCGCCAGGCGCCTGGTCACGGTGCTTTCCACTGCCAGCATCGACGAAGCCATCGAGACGATGAAAGCGGAAGGCGTAAGGCGCCTCCTCGTCGCCGGGCCTGAACGAAGACTGGTGGGGATCGTTTCGATGGACAATCTTCTGGAGGCGCTGGCCGGTGAGATAGCCGGCATCGCGCAGGCGATCCGCGGTGGTTTTGCGCGCGAAGCCGCCGCGATACGCAGCAGCTGCGAGCTGTGCGGTGAACGCTCGATACGGCTGCCGCCGCCTTGAGCCGGCGCTTCGCGCTGCCGGCCTGCGGCTCACCGGCACGTGCAACTGACAGATTCACGCGATGAAAACTACCTGCGCGAACCGGGGGAGCGGAGCTGCCATGACAGTGCGGATGCTTTCAACAGCGCGCTGGGCATTGACCATCGTTTGCTGCAGCGGCGCAATCGCGGCGGCGATCGCCTTGTTCGCCGGCGCTGCGTTCACCACAGCCGCGGCCGGCGCCGCAAAGGAGGATGCGACCATGAGACTGACATCGACGGCATTCGGCCACGGCGCGGCAATCCCCGCGCCGTACACCTGCGAAGGCAAGGACGTTTCGCCGCCGCTTGCCTGGTCGGGTGTGCCCGCCGGAGCGAAGAGCCTGGCGCTGATCGTGGATGATCCCGACGCGCCCGACCCGGCGGCGCCTAGGATGACCTGGGTGCACTGGGTCCTCTACGACATTCCGCCTGCCGCGACGGGCCTCGCCGAGGGCATTGCGCTGCGCGAACTGCCGCAAGGAACCCGCGAGGGCTTGAACGACTGGCGTCGCAGCGGCTACGGCGGCCCCTGCCCACCCATCGGCCGCCACCGATATTTCTTCAAGCTATACGCTCTTGACGCGGTGCTGCCGGATCTGGGGCGCCCGACCAAGGCAATGCTGGAGAAGGCCATGAAGGGGCACATTCTCGAACAGGCAGAACTCGTGGGCACCTACCAGAAGCGGCGTTAGGCACGATCCGGTTTCGCACCGGCTGCAAATTCGCACGATCAGCTACCGGATCATCGAGCAAATTCGCCAAAACAACCGCGGCGGTCGCCGGGGTTATGACCTGAATAGACAATAGTCCTGAGAAACCGTATCTTGGCTCATCGAATGCGGCATGGGAGGTAGCAAAGTGCAGGAACCAAGGCGGTCCAATCGAAATCTCTTTATGTGCAATTGCAGCCAGCGCACAAGCCATTTCATTCCACGGACGCGGATAAGCGCGCCGGCCTGCGAATTCAAGCCTTAGCCGCGATCGGATAGCTAATGGATTCGGCCTTTTCCTTCCTGTTGCCGTGCGGAATCATCGCGCTGGCGAGCATTCCTCTCATGCTCAATCTCGTGCCGCCGAACGAGTTCTACGGCTTTCGGACACGACAAACTTTGGCCAGTCGCGAGCTGTGGTTTCGTGCCAATCGCTTCGCCGGGTGCGCACTGTTTCTCGCATCAGGGGCAAGCGCGGCCATATTCACATTTCTACCCGAATACGCATCAGGGCGCTCATTCATCGGCTTAGTCGTGTACCTTGTGCCTCTGGTCGCCGCGCTCGGTGCCAGTTTCGCGTATGTTCGCCGCGTGGGTGACGGGGTCGAACGATGATGGCTAATCCGAACAGGTTTCACTAGGAGACATCGGTGGCTACAAAGGAAGAAGTCGCGGCGTTCATTGCGGCGGAGTTTCCGCAGACGAAGTGCGCAGTGCGGGCGGTCGGTAATGCCGGATCGACCGTGGTGCACGAAGTAGGGCTGGGCGAGCTGCGACCTGGCGGAACGGTGTCGGGGCCGGTCCTCATGGCGGTCGCAGATGTCGCGCTCTATGTGGCGATCCTCGGCGAGATAGGCATCGTTCCCTTGACGGTCACTACCAGCCTGAGCGTCAACTTCCTGCGTAAGCCGGCGGCAGGAAAAAGCATCGTCGGCGTCTGCAAGCTCATGAAGCTGGGGAAATCGCTTGCGGTGGGCGAGGTGGCTTTGTACTCCGAAGGTACGCAGGAGCCGGTGGCGCATGCCGTGGGAACCTACTCGATTCCTCCGCATTGAGCGCCGGGAGGGCGATGAAGCCCGTCCATCGTCAGAGATAAGCGGCGCCTTCGCAGGCGCGCAATCGGCGCGAAGTCGATCCGGCGACGCGTAAGGACCGGCGGGCTTTAATTCGCGTTCGGCGGAAAATCCGCGCCCAGCGTCGTCGATTCCCAGGCATCGAAATCCCCGCGCATGGAATCGAGCTTCTTGCGCGCCAGTCCGAGCGCAGCCTTGCCCAGCAGCAGGCGCAGCGGCGGGGCGTCCGACAGAGCGGCATCGATAATCGCCTGCGCGCCGCGCACCGGATCGCCGGGCTGCTTGCCGCTGCGGTTTTCGACGACCTTGCGCCGCTCGCCGGCGGTCGCGGCGTAGGCGTCGATGCGCGTCGCCGACTGCTTGATCGACGGACCCGCCCAATTGGTGCGGAATGCACTCGGCTCGACGATCAGCACGCCGATGCCCAGCGGCTTCAGCTCCGCCGCCAGAGATTCTGAAATGCCTTCCACGGCGTACTTCGTGCCGTGGTAGTAGCCCGTCGCCGCTTGACTCGTAAGGCCGCCGATCGACGAGACGTTGACGATCAATCCGCTGCGCTGCGCGCGCATGATCGGCAACACCGCCTTGGTCATGTCGATGAGCCCGAATACATTGGTCTCGAACATCGCGCGCACGGCCTCGTCCTCGCCCTCTTCGATCGCCGCGAGATAGCCGTATCCGGCGTTGTTGACGAGCACGTCGATGCGCCCGAACTTGTTTTTCGTCGCGGCGACGACTTCGTCGATCTGCGCGCGCCGGGTGACATCGAGCGGCATGACGAGTACCCGGTCGCCGTGAGCCGCGGCGATATCCGCCACTTTCGACGCATCGCGCGCCGTGACGACGGCGCGCCAGCCTCGCGCCAGAACGAGTTTCGCCAGTTCGCGGCCGAAGCCGGTGGAGCAGCCGGTAATCAGCCACACGGGATGGTCTTTATGCATCATTTTGAAAACTCCGCTGCAGGTTGAAAAGATGGCCGGTAGGAACTATAGCGCTCGACCAGGCCAGGAATTGCATCTACACCGTCGCGGCAGACAGGGAAGCATCGAGTCCAGCGGGTGTCAGACCGCGACTGATGCCTGGCGCTTTTGCCCCGTTGACGGTATCGCAATAGTCCGGGAGGCGCCCGGTTATTTCTTCATCGACGCGCGCTCACGCTCGAGCAACAGCCGCCGCAGGATTTTCCCGGACGCCGATTTCGGAACCTCATCGACGATTTCTATTTTGCGTATTCTTTTGTGCGGTGCGACGCGCTCCGCGACATACGCCATGATCTCATCGGGGGTGATCGCCGATCTCGTCACGACAAATGCTTTCGGTATTTCACCCGCCTCTTCGTCCGGGCTGCCGATCACCGCCGCGTCGGCGATGGCGGGATGCGAAAGCAGCAGGGCTTCCAGCTCCGCCGGGGCGACCTGGAATCCCTTGTACTTGATCAATTCCTTTACGCGGTCGACGACGAAGAAATAGCCCTCGTCGTCGATGTAGCCGACGTCACCGGTGTGGAGCCATCCATCCTTGTCGAGCGTGCGCGCGGTGGCGCCGTCGTCGTTGAGATAGCCCCGCATGACATTCGGGCCGCGCACGACGATCTCGCCACGCTCGTTCGGACCAAGCTCCGCGCCCGTTGCAACGTCGAGAAATTTCGCCTCCATGTTAGGCAACAGCAGGCCCGAGGATCCGGCACGGATTTTCGACGGGTCGTCCGGCGAGACGCTGATCGCGACACTCGTTTCCGTCATGCCATAACCCTGCGAAACCATGCATCCGATTCGCTGCGCGCATTGCTTCTGGATGCCTTCGTCGAGCGGTGCGGCGCCGGAGTTGATCAACTTGACGCTGGAAAGATCGTATTGGCCGACAAGCGGATGTTTCGCCAGCGCAAGCACGATAGGCGGGACGAGGTACAGATGGGTCACGCGGTTGTCCTGCACGATCCTGAGGAATTGCTCGAGATCGAACCGCGGCATGGTCACGGCGAGTGCGCCACTGAAGAGCGGATAGTTCATCAGCACGACCATGCCGTAGATATGATAGAAAGGCAGACTCGCAAGCGCGCGCGCATTTTCGTTGAAGGTGGCGGTGCCAACGCCGGCCAGCTGCGTCGTCATCGCGACCAGATTATAGTGCGTGAGCATGACGCCCTTGGCGCGGCCGGCGGTGCCGCTGGAGTAGGGCATGGCGCAGATGTCGCGGCGCGGGTCGATTCTGACTTCCGGCAACTGCCCGTCGCTTTCGAGCAGCGAGGCAAACGGCGTCGCGCCTTGCGCTTCCCCAAACACGAACGTTTCCTCTACCTGCGAGCGTTTCGCCGCGGCGTTGGCCTTTTCGACGAAAGGCGGGACGGTCACCAGGTATCTGGCTTTGGTGTCGTTCAGTTGAAATGCCAGCTCGTCGACCGTATACAGCGGATTCACCGTCGTCACGATGCCGCCGATCATGGCGATCGCGTGGAACGCGACGGCGTATTCGGGGATGTTCGGACTGTAGATCGCGAACGTGTCGCCCTTTTTGAAGCCGCGTTTGGCGAGCGACGCGGCGACCAGCCGCGCTCCCCCCGCGACCTGCCCGTAGCTCAGCGTGCGGCCCGTCGGTCCGTCGATGAACGCGGGCCTGTCCTTCCATTCCTGAGCGTGCTGCAGGATCAGGGACGAGTAGGGAACTTCGGGGATGTTCACGTCGGGGAACGTGCTGCGTACGATCATCGCGCCTCCTTTGTCAAAAAATCTGGTTTTAGATCCACCCGCGCACGCTGCGTGGGCGCGGCGTCACCCTTCTTTGACGAAGTCGTATTTGCCTACGCCCTGGACGAGAAGGAAGCGGCATGGATCCGCGAACGGATTGGACACATGGTGCGCAGTCGGAGGTGTCACCGTGGCGGACTCCCCCGGCATCAATTCGCGGCGCGCGGGCGCCGCGCCTGTTTCGATCAGCAATTTGCCTTCCAGCACGTAGTAGTGATCGCTGACCTGGGTGTGATGGTGCCGCGGGATGAATTCGCCCGGACCGAGCACGTATTCGCGCACCAGCACATCGGCGCCCTTGGCGATCACCGATATTTTTTTAACCTGGTAGGGCCGTGCCTGGTCGTCGCTCATAAGGAGGGGTGCGGAGGTTCGTCGTCACGGGCTGCGCAGGCAGGATGTGCCTCAGCTTGACGCACAGGACTCGCAATGGCCTCATCCGCAAGCGCTGGCCGGTACTGGCATCTTCCCTGGCACTTTTGCGGATTCGAACATGTGCCGGTGAGGTAACACTTGCCCCGGCTACCCATGCTGGCTCCTGAAGTCCTCAAAATTGATATTCAAGCTCTCGCCCCTTGATCCGCCCGTAGCCGGCGCCCTAATGCCTGGGAAATCCTGCGCCATTTGCGCCGGATAATCGGATGATAACAATATCATACGCCCCAACAACAAGAGCGGAGCGCAAGCCCGCGCTGACGCTCCGGAGCCGGCAAATGGCGGTCAATTGTCGTATGCTGGGTGCTTGCGTTCATGGAATGGGGGCGTAATCGATGGAGCCCAGAATCTGGAGTTTGGAGTGGAACGATGCGATGAGCGTCGGCATCCCGGAGATCGACGCGGATCACAAGCGCTTCCTCGACCTGGTGGACGCTTTCAACGAATCTGTCGCAGAACCTATGCCCGTAACCGAGGTGCAGAAGAGATTGCAGGATATTGTCGATGATGCGCTTCGGCATTTTGCCCACGAGGCGAAACTATTAATTGAATGGGGCTATCCCGGCTCAGACCACCATGCGCACTTGCACGCGCAATTGGCCGCTGAGCTACGGCGCATCAAGTCCACAATCTCGGGGGGCTATGCAGCGGAATGGATAGAAGCCGGGCTGCAGATCAAGGACGCCCTAATAACCCATATCCACACGGAAGATATGAAGTACGCGGAGTTCTACCGGAATACGCGCGGCGCCCTCGGCGCCGGTGGAGATTGAACCTCAGGAAGGGTTGACTGGCATGCACGAGCGTAGGTTTCAGGGGCAAGCGGAAAAACTGCGATCGGACGAAAGGATCGCCCGCCTCGAGGTGGACCGCGTCGTCCAAAGCTGCCTCGAGGGCCTGCCTATTCAAAACGTGCTCGATGTCGGCATCGGAACCGGAATCTTTGCGGCGGCGTTCGCCGGACTCGGCGCGGCGGTCGCGGGAGTCGACCCCAACCAGGACCTGCTGGAACTGGCACGGCACTATGTTCCGGGAGCCGCGCTTCGGGAAGCCACGGCCGAGCACCTGCCTTTCAGCGATGACGCGTTCGACCTGGTTTTTATGGGACATGTGCTGCACGAGGTGGACGACGCCCGCAAAGCGCTGAGCGAGGCCCGCCGGGTGGCCGCCATGCGCGTCTCGATACTGGAATGGCCGTACCGGACCGAAGAACTGGGACCGCCGCTGGCGCATCGACTGGCTGCGCAAGCCATAGAGGAAATGGCGAGAAGCGCCGGCTTTCGTCAAATCGACCGATTCGATTTGGCACACATGGTTTTGTTCCATCTGCTTCCATAACTTTGCCTTGACAATAATCAAGACCAGGCAGCCGCCAGCGACCAACAATCGTCACGGATGCGGCGAATTTCGCGGCTAGACCTGGCAGGAGCTTGTCCTGGGCCTGTCTTGGCAAACAGAAGAGGTGAGGGATGAAATCGTTAACGCTGTTGGGTGTTCTGGCGGCGCTGCTGACTGGCGCCCCGGCGGTTGCGCATGCGCAGTATGCCTACACAAGCAAGTACGTGCACCTTCGCGCGGGGCCCGCGGTCGATTATCCGGTGGTCAGGATATTGCCACCCGGTATGTCGATATCGGTGCAGGGATGCATCAGCGGCTACACATGGTGCGACGTCGTGGCCGGTCCGAACCGGGGATGGATCTACGCCGCAAACATCGTTTATCCCTACCAGGGCGCGAACGTTCCGATACTCACTTACGGCGCCGTAATAGGATTCGGCATCATCACGTTCAACCTGGGCAATTATTGGGACAACCACTATCGCAGCCGCCCTTGGTATCCGCGGCGGCAGGAGTGGATCCACCGGCCGGGGCCACGTTACGAGGGGGAAAGGCATCACGCGCCGCCACGCGCGCCGGCCGCCAGGCCCCGTAGCCTAGGACCACGGCCGCAAGCGCCGGTCGTGAGGCCGCGCACTCAAGGTCCGGCTCCACGTGGTCATGCGCCAAGCGCCGGCCCGCGTGCGCCACAAGGGCGGGCTCCGGCGGCTGGCCAGCGTGCGCCGGGAGGGCGTGGACCGAGCGATGTCAATCGCCCGCAGGAAGGCCGGAGCAGGAGGTAGCGGTCATAATATGCGCAGTTCGGAACTCCGCTCAGGTTCATCGATCTGATAGTTGGCAGGGTAAGCTAATTTCGTCATACTATCGACCCGACTAACGGAGGAGAAGGCAATGCAAAAAGAATCCGAACAAAGCAAGGACCCGCAAGGCGACCTGTCCACCGAACCCGATCGCACGCGCCGGCGCCTGGTGCAGGCCGTGGGCACGGTGCTCGCCGCGAGCAGTTTGCCCGCGGGCCTGGCGCGCGCGGCGACCGGCGGCGCGAAGACGCTCAAGGTAGGATTCATCAGCCCGCGCACCGGACCGCTGGCGGGCTTCGGCGAGTGCGACCCCTACGTGCTGCATCTCGCGCGCAAGGCGCTGGCCAAGGGCCTGAAAGTGGACGGCAAGCGCTACCACGTGGAAATTCTCGACCGCGACACCCAGTCCGATCCGGCGCGCGCGAGCCAGCTCGCGAAAGGCCTGATCAACGAGGCGCACGTCGACATGATGCTCACCACATCGACCCCGGAAGTCGTGAACCCGGTGTCAGACGCCTGCGAAGCGGCGGGGGTGCCCTGCATGTCGACCATCGTGCCCTGGGAATCGTGGTACTTCGGCCGCGGCGCCAAACCCGGGCAACCCTCGCCGTTCCACTGGACCTACCACTTCTGCTTCGGCGGCCACGACTTCTTCGTCGCCTACAACTCGCAGTGGAACGGTCCGGTCAAGACCAACAAGAAAGTCGGCATCCTCTACCCCAACGACGCCGACGGCAACGCGGTGCGCGAGCACCTTGCGCCGGAGCTGGCCAAGGCCGGCTTCACCATCGTCGACTCCGGCGCGTACGAGGACGGCACCACCGACTTCTCGGCGCAAATCGCCAAGTTCAAGGCGGAGGAGTGCGAGATCTTCAACACCTTCCCGATTCCGCCCGACTTCGCGACGTTCTGGCGCCAGGCGGCGCAGCAGGGCTACACGCGCATGGTGAAAATCGCGCAGATCGCGAAGACCGGCCTGTTCCCCTCGCAAGTCGAGGCGCTCGGCTCGCTCGGCCCCAGGCTCGCCACCGCCTGCTACTGGCACCCGACCTGGCCGTACAAGTCGCCGCTCACCGGATTGTCCTCGCAGGCGCTGGGAGACGGCTACGAGAAGACCACCAAACGCCAATGGACGCAGCAGATCGGCCCCAGCATGGCACTGCTCGATGCCGGCTTCGCCGCGCTGGAAAGAAGCGGCAACCCGAAGAACAAGGCCGACGTGGCCAAGGCGATGAGCATGCTCAAGGTCGTCACGCCGGTCGGGCCGCTCGATTTCACCAAGGGGCCGGTACCGAACGTCTCGGCGACCCCGATCATCGGCAGCCAGTGGGTCAAGGCGAAGGCCGGCAGCAGGTTCAAGCTGGCGCTGCCGCTCACCGAACACGCGGACGACCCCAGCGTTCCGATCGGCGCGCAGTTGTTGCCGTACAACGCGTAAGGCGGTGGCGATCCTTGCGGCCGAGCGCTGCCGTCTCGGCGTCGCCCGTTCGCACCAGATGCCGCAGCCCTTCGGCGGCATGACGGTGTTCGAAAACGTGCTGGTCGCCGCGACCAGCGACGTTGCGACCGACAACTCGCCGCGCCAGACCGCCGCCGGGGGAATTGCCGCTCAGGCGTTGTACGTGCCCGCCGAGATATTATCCATGCCGGTGCCGGTCCAGTTGGTGTGAAAGAACTGGCCGCGGGGCCTGTCTATCCTTTCGTAGGTATGGGCGCCGAAGTAGTCCCGCTGCGCCTGCAGCAGGTTCGCCGGGAGCCGCTCGCATCGGTAGCCGTCGAAAAAGCTCAGCGCGGTCGAAAAGGCGGGTACGGGTATTCCCATCTCCACCGCCCGCGCAACGGTTCTGCGCCACGATGGCTGGCAGCGTGCAATGACATCGCGGAAGTAGTCGTCGAGCAGCAGGTTCTCCAGATTCGGGTTCCGGTCGAAGGCGTTCTTGATCCTGCCGAGGAACACGCTGCGGATGATGCAGCCGCCGCGCCACATGAGCGCGATCCCGCCGCGGTTGAGGTTCCATTTGTACTCGCGCGCCGCTTCCCGCATGAGCATATACCCTTGCGCATACGAGACGATCTTCGAGGCGAGGAGCGCCTGCCTGACATCCTCGATGAAGCTCTTCCTGTCACCGGAAAAAGCGGGTTGCGGGCCCGCAAGAATCTTCGAAGCGGTGACGCGCTCGTCCTTCAGCGCCGACAGGCAGCGCGCGAACACCGCTTCGCCGATGAGCGTGACCGGCATGCCGAGATCGAGCGCGCTGATGCCCGTCCACTTGCCGGTGCCCTTCTGGCCGGCTGAATCGAGTATCTTCTCGACCAGCGCCGTTCCGTCCTGGTCTTTGAACTTCAGGATATCCGCGGTGATTTCGATGAGGTAGCTGTCGAGCTCGCCGCGGTTCCATTGCGCAAAAGCCTCGTGCAGTTCCTCGTCGCTGCAGCCAAGACCGCTCTGCATGAGGTGGTAAGCCTCGCAGATCAGCTGCATGTCGCCGTATTCGATCCCGTTGTGCACCATCTTCACGTAATGACCGGCGCCGTCTTCCCCCACCCATTCGCAGCACGGCTCGCCGTCGGCCTTCGCGGCGATCGCCTGGAAGATTTCCTTGACCAGGGGCCAGGCCTTCGGGTTGCCGCCGGGCATGATCGACGGGCCGTTGCGGGCGCCTTCTTCGCCGCCGGATATTCCGGTGCCGATGTAGAGCAGCCCCTTATCGGCGAGATACTTGGTGCGACGGATCGTGTCGGGGAAGTGGCTGTTGCCGCCGTCGATGACCAGATCCCCGGCCTCGAGGTGGGGCAGCAACATCTCGATAAAGGAATCGACGACCTCGCCCGCCTTGACCATCAGCATCACTTTGCGCGGTCGCTTGAGGCTCGCAACCAGCTCTTCGACGCTATGGGAGCCGATGATGGTATTTCGGCCTGCGGCTGCGCCTTCGAGGAATTCGTCGACTTTCGCAACCGTCCGGTTGAACACCGAGACCGAGTACCCGTGGTCGTTCATGTTGAGCACAAGATTCTGGCCCATGACCGCAAGCCCGATGAGCCCTATGTCTGCCTTCCCGTTCATTTTTTTCTCCTTGGAATCTGTTTCGAATTGAGGGGGACACCTCCCCTCATACTCCGTTAGATCGGACCGTTGCAAAATTCATTTTGCCACGGGCTCTTAGCCCTCGCGTCCGTCGCCGCGGAATCAGGTCACGATGATTTTTTCATTCATGACGGCAGCCACTGCCCGTGCTCCGGCTGCAGCAGATGCTTCGCTGCCTCCGGTCCCCAGGTGCCGCCGGTATAGTGCTGAAGCTGCGGCGGCGACTCCAGCAAAGGCGCATACAGGCGCCACGACTGTTCCAGCCAGTCGGCCCGCACAAACAA
>Ga0307377_10004835_pt1 | contig 14628 bp, 12 predicted proteins | sample TR3MG_FD_202535 | JGI IMG/M metagenome (GOLD analysis project Ga0307377, IMG submission 202535) | Soil microbial communities from Risofladan, Vaasa, Finland - TR-3 | ecosystem: Environmental > Terrestrial > Soil > Coastal area > Acid sulfate soil | place: Finland: Risofladan, Vaasa | collected... | reverse complement strand
ATCTCGGCCGGCACAAGTTCTATCACTATCGCATCTGGTACCGGGATGCACTGGCCAACTACATTCGCGAGATGCTCCTGGACCCGCGGGCACTGTCACGGCCTTATCTGAATAGCAGCGTTGTGGAATATATAGTTACGCGACACGTTAAGGGGGATCGTAACTACACTGCTGCGATCCATAAGCTTTTATCGTTGGAACATTTGCACCGTCTATTTATTGACTCGATATGACTCAGCTACTCGGCACTTTCGTTTGCATTGCAAGCATTATCTGGCTGTTTGCGCTGGATCGCGATGCTGGTGCGCGGCCGTCTAATGCTCTCTGGATTCCCACGGTGTGGATGTTGATCAATGGATCGCGTGCAGTCTCAACCTGGCTTCATATGGACCCAACAGTGAGCCTTGTACAACAGTACAGTGACGGTAGCCCGATAGACGCGTCCATTTATGGGTTTCTAATTGTTGCGGGCGCCTTGGTTCTGAACTGTCGATCGGTTCGAGTGAAGAGATTCTTGCGAGCTAACATGCCCGTGTTGCTGTTCTTCGCTTACTGCGCTCTCAGTGTTGTTTGGTCGGATCACTCTTTCATCGCTCTGAAGCGATGGGCAAAGTCAGTTGGCGATCTGGTAATGCTCATGGTTGTGCTTACGGACAGCGATCCACTGCGCGCAACAAAGCGTCTCTTTGCGCGAGTTGCATTCCTGCTCCTTCCGCTTTCTGTTCTCTTTATCAAATGTTATCCGAGCCTGGGGAGCGCCTTTGACCCGGAAAACGGAACAATGATGTTTTTTGGCGTGACGACATTCAAGAACCTGCTTGGGATGATCTCCATGGTGTTTGGCCTTGCATCGCTATGGTCATTTCTGGGCGCTTATGAGGATCGTGACCTGTCGCATAGGGGAAAGCATCTGATTGCCCATGGCGTGGTGGTAGGCACTGCGGTGTGGCTTATTGTGACTGCGAATTCCATGACTTCGCTTTCGTGCTTTGCTCTAGCAGGGGCGGTGATGGTTGTGAGCATGCAGAGATGGGTTTTTCGCTGGCCAGGCAGCTTGCACGTGATTGTCAGCGCTGCTATTGGGCTCCCCTTATTTGCTCTCTTTATTAGCAGCGTGGGAACCCTTGTTCATACGCTGGGAAGAAATTCCACATTGACCGGACGAACGTCAATTTGGAAGGCGGTGCTATCTCTCCATACAAATCCATTGATTGGGACAGGGTTTGAAAGTTTCTGGCTTGGCAGTCGTCTTGAGGCCGTGTGGAATATGAGCGTGAAAGGTATCCAGGAAGCGCATAACGGATATATCGAACTCTATTTAAATCTTGGATGGGTTGGCCTATTGCTGTTGGGATGGCTGATTGTTACTGGATATCGCGGCGCCATTGCCGTCTTCCGTCGGGATGCAAGCGAGGGCAGATTGCGGCTGTCGTTTCTGACGGCGGCATTAATTTTCAGTTTTACTGAGGCGGGATTTCGGATGCTGAGTCCAATCTGGTTTGCGTTTCTGCTGGCAGTTGTTGGAGTACCAGCAGGTCCGGAATTGCAGGAAGCCGGTCAGGCAGCGGAGTCAGGCTGGGCAGGATCGACGCAAACAAGACAGATACGGATCCTGCAATGAGTATGCCTGCACACGAAGGGGGGATTGATTGTTGCGCCAATCATGCACTGTGCAGAGATGTATTCGGGAAAGCAATGAGTAGCGTCACTCAATACTGGAGTCTCTTTGAAGCCGTTTAATGCAACCGGCACTTTTGTGCCGCCGATCCCCAGTGGCGGGGATTCGCTCCGGCGCCTCGCAGTCCGAGGCGCCGGGATGACGGTGTTTTCCGGCGGTGTCGGGTTGGCGATTCAAGTGATTGCGACTGTAGTGCTGGCGCGACTCCTTACTCCGAGGGATTTTGGTCTGGTGGCGATGGTAACGACGTTCAGCTTGCTCCTATCGAATTTTGGGATTAACGGAATCACAGAAGCCGTGGTTCAGCGGGAGCAGGTCAATGAAGGACTGGTGAGCAATCTTTTCTGGATTAATGTGGCGGGGGGCGCGTTTCTCACAGTCGGGTTTGTCTCGGCAGGATCGGCACTGGCGAAGTTTTATGGCGAACCGTTGGTCGCTCCCATTACGGGGTGGATCTCATTATCGATTATCACGACCAGTCTATCGGTAGTGCATTTGTCGTTGTTGAAGCGTGCGATGCTTTTCCCGGCTGTGGCAAAGAACGACATTGTTGCGAGAGCGGTGTCCGTCGCTGTGTCTATTGGCTTTGGTTGGGCAGGGTGGGGTTATTGGGCGCTCGTAATTGGCACATGTGCTCTGCCCTTAAGTGCAACCATTGGAGCATGGTTCCTTTGCCGGTGGGTGCCGGGGCGTCCACGACGTGAGCAGGGTACAGGAGCAATGCTGAAGTTTGCGATGTACACTTATGGGCGGTTTAGTGTCAATTATTTTGCGCGCAACACAGATAACCTTCTTGTCGGTTGGCGCTTTGGCGCTCTTGCTCTCGGATTTTACAAGAAAGCCTACGATCTATTTTCTCTCTCAGCGGCGCAGCTTGTTGCAACTACGTCGGTGGTAGCGGTCTCGTCATTGAGCCGCGTGAGAGATGACGGTGCACAATTTCGTCGCTACCTGCTTGGAGCAATAGCGGTGATGGCATTTATCGGGATGGGAATTGCAGGGAATCTCACACTGACAGGCAAGGATGTAATTCGCGTTCTGCTTGGCCCAGGATGGGGACCCGCCGGACAGATATTCACCTATTTCGCGCCCGGAATTGGAATCATGCTGGTCTATGGCACGCACGGATGGATTCACCTATCGATCGGGCGGGCAGATCGCTGGTTTCGCTGGGGCATTGTGGAGTGGACTGTGACCATCGCATTATTCCTGGTGGCTCTTCCCTGGGGACCCCAGGGAATTGCAATGGCATGGTGCGTATCTTTCTGGATACTGACGATTCCAGCGATGTGGTATGCGGGCAAGCCAATTGGGCTCGGAGCAGCGTCCGTAGTGGCGGTTGTCTGGAGATATATAGTGGCCTCGGTGCTGGCAGGGCTGGTATGTGATGGCGTTTTCTCGAGAATAGTCTCTTTGCCGGAGGATGAAGGCGCATGGGGAGCGGTAAGGCGAATAGTAGTTATATCCCTATCGTTCACATTGATCTATCTCGGCGCGGTTGTAGCTCTATATCGCGGATTGTCACCCATAAAGAGGTTAGTTGGTCTGCTCCGCGAGATTGTGCCAGCTGCCGAAATATAGGAACGGGATGCCCGATGCGTTTATATGGCCAGCGTTATAACAGGTGATTGAGGAGTTGCGGGAGAAGTAGGAAATGACAATGTTAATCCGCAAATTGCGTGACCGAATTCGCGATTATCTTCAGACGCACGGGACAGCGAAGGCGAAGCAGCGCCTATGGGACGGTGAATTCACGAATGGACGTTGGGATTGTCTCGACACCACGGCAAGCGAATTGAATGAAGAAGCTTATCGACAGTACGTTGGCGTGGATGTCTCGCAGATCGCGATCGACAGAGCGCAAAGGAGAATCAATGGCAGAGGTCTCACCCAAAAGTGCCGATTCGTTCAGGACGATATCGCTACCTACGAGCCGACTGAACAATACGATGTAATTTTGTTTAGAGATTCGCTCTACTATATAAAACGCACACAGGTTAAGGCTGTCTCAATGCGCTATTCGCGATGGCTAAAGCACGATGGGTGCTTCATTGTCAGGATCTGGGACGGAAAGGGAAGGCTCAAGACGATTGTTGACATAATAAGGCACAGCTTCGATGTTATCGAAGAAGAGTGGCATCAGCAGTCCCATGCCGTTGTTCTTGTCTTTAGATGCCAGGCGGGCTCGGGGAACGAGGGCAGATGCCATGAGACTTAGCACACTGTTTCTTTTGGCTCTAGGGATTTTGATGACGAAGAATACGTGTGCTTCTGAGCCGTGGGCGTCTATTCTGAACTCCAGACACGCGATTGACTGGTCGAATGCCGGTGTTGGCGGTATTCCGGCGCGTGGATCCAAGTGCGCTGTGCTGACGCCGTCTGCCACAATTGTCGAGATCAACTCCGCGCTCGCATCGTGTCCGAGCGGAGAAACGGTCTATCTTACCGCTGGCACATATACGATCTCAGGGACAGTCAATGTTCCTTCGAATGTGACCTTGCGAGGCGCAGGGGCAGACCTGACAATTCTGAATGCAACGGGAACTGGCGGCAGGAATGTCATCAGTCTTGGCTCGGGATCGGTTCCTTTCAAGCCATTCAGAATTGTCAATGGTGTGACTGCAGGATCTACAAGGATCGAAGTCGATAGTGCATCAGGAATTCAAGTCGGCATGTACCTGGTAATAACAGAAGTCAACGATCCTGCTTATGTGACCAGCGCCGGAAGTGGAGGAAACTGCAACTGGTGTGATGGCGATTGGACGAAGGGAGGAAGCCTTGCTCGCGGGCAGATTGTCGCGGTAACTGGAATCAGAGGGAATAGAGTAACTGTATCGCCTGGACTGTACAGCGCGTATACGAATATGCCTATCGCGGTTCCCTTCGAAATGTCGGCGAGTCATGCTGGAGTGGAGGATTTGCAGGTCTACGCCAACCATAGTGGTTATGGAGCAAATTTTGGTATGTCCAGGTGCGCATATTGCTGGATCAAGGGTGTGGAATCGAACTATACCGATGGTGATCACGTCGAGGTGTACTGGGGATTTCACGATGAGATTCGCGACAGTTACTTTTCGAACGCCTTTCTTCATATCCCTGGAGTGCATGACTCAGATATTCAAATTGCATTCAAGACCAGTGCAAGCCTTGTCGAAAATAACATTATTGAGCGGACGCACGAGTCGATCATGTTAGAGTGGGGCGCTGCCGGTAATGTTGTTTCCTATAACTACACAATGGGAGAGTTTGATAGTGGTGCGACTAATCTAGATATAGGTGGGATAGATTTTCACGGAGCACATCCGCAATTTAATCTTCTCGAGGGGAATGTCGTTACAGAAATTACCGAAGACTCCGTGTGGGGTAGTTCGAGTGACACGACAGCCTATCGAAACTGGGTTGTTGGCACGAACAGGATTTGTAGTCCGATGAGCGGACGCGGCACGGTGAAGTGCTCGGGGTTGAATAGCCACTACGGATTCCAGGCAGCGCGTGCTCTTGATATGTCTTATCTTGCATCGAGTGGAAACCTCATCGGGAATGTTGTCGGGTCGGTGGAGATGCAATCTCTGAAGGGGTATAGCCACACATTAGAGCAGCGAGAGCAGATTGAATACCCGTTGCCCAGAAGCTACGATGCGGTCGCGTTTGGCTGGAGCTTTGGGTATGGCGGGACGGGTGACGATGGTACAGGGACAGGGTGCGGCGGTGGCGTGCCTCCGTGCCACCGTGCTGGAACGTCGTCTAGCGATTTCTTTCATGGCAACTACAGCAACATCGGCAATGCGAGTTCATGGATGCCTGGAGTTACGCATCAGTTGCCGGCGTCGTTGTACCTAATCGGGAAACCCTCGTGGTGGAGATCGATGCCATTTCCCGCAATCGGACCAGATGTAACTGGAGGCCAAGGTCCAGGCGGGCATAGCTACGGAAATCCTGCAGAGGCATGCTATCTTCATGGGATGGGAGGCTCGGATGGAGGATCAGGCGGGCCGCTCAAGTTCAATGCCGGCCGATGTTATGGAATGAATGGTCAGGTGGTGCGTATTGACGGACACTGAGAAGATGGCAGACATAGAGCGGACTCGATGTTGTTTCGGTAGAGTTGTTTCGGAGAGAGCTAATGAGTGTAACTGAAGCGCAGGTTACGTTGGTGATTGGGCTGGGAGAAGTGGGTAAACCGCTGTATACGATCCTCAGCGGACAGGACCCCGGCACCATTGGCATCGATATAGAGCCAGTCCCAGTCGAGCGACCTGTCGGCATTATGCACATCTGCTTTCCGTTTGTTACTTTGCCTGAATTTCAGAGCGCTGTGGTTGGCTATATTCGGAAGTATCAACCCAAGGTAGTTGTGATCAACAGTACTGCTGTGCCTGGAACTACTCGCTCAATCGAAGCTGAGGCTGGGATTCCGTGTGTATACAGCCCGGTGCGGGGCAAGCACACCAAGATGGTGGATGAACTGTTGACCTACGTAAAGTTTGTTGCAGGGACGAATGCGCAGGCTGCCGAGCAAGTGCAGGAGCAGTTCAGAGCGGCCGGAATGAAGTCTGAATGTATTTCTACGCCTGAGGCTTTGGAGTTGGCCAAGTTGCTGGAGACCACTTACTTCGGGGTGCTGATTGCATGGGCGCAGGAGATGAATCGGTTTGCGGAGACTGTAGGCGCGGACTACGCGGAGGTAGGGAAGTTCTTTCGGGAGATAGCGTATCTTCCCAAGGTCTTGTTCCAGCCGGGTTATATCGGCGGTCACTGCGTCATGCCGAATATCGATTTGCTCGAGCAGTTCCTTCAATCTGAATTTCTCGAAGTAGTGAAGCGATCGAATGAAGCGCGTAAGGCTGAACTGGCCGCGCTACAAGAGCAGGGTGCGGCGAAGCGACTGAAACCACTTGCGCTTGCGTAAGGTGCCCGGTGGCGTTACGCGTTGGGGCAGCATTCGAGTATGGCATCGAGGAACAGGAAAAGCACAAGGTCTAGATGAAAAAGATCTGCATGGTTGCATATACGAACTATCTTTCGGATGCGCGTCCGCGGCGAGAGGCGGAGACATTGGCGCGCAGGGGCGACCAGGTGGATTTCATCGCTCTTGGGGAGAAGGAGCGGCCTTGCACGGAGACTGTGCAAGGCGTGCGGGTGTTTCGCGTAAAGCAATTGCGCTACCGCGGCGGTGGAGCCTTTAGTTATGGGTTGGGGTATTTGAGGTTTCTTTGTGCGGCAACAATTGAGTTAATGCGTCTCTACCGGAAGGAACGTTACGACATCATCTATGTTCACACCATGCCGGATCTGCTCGTGCTGGTGGGGATCATTCCCAAGCTGTTTGGAGCAAGGGTCGTGTTGAACATCCACGACATGATGCCGGAACTGTATATGTCGAAGTTCGGAATTTCGGAGAAACATCTGTTGATTCGATTGCTCGCGTTTCAGGAACAGTTCAGCATCGGGCTGGCGGACAAGGTGATTTGCGTACATCATCCGCACCGGGATGTATTGGTCCGGAGGGGCACGCCACAGAAGAAGATTACGGTGCTGCCTAACGTTCCGGACCCGCGGATGTTTAGTAGCGGTGGCACGGCCGCGAAGCCTGATGAGGTTTTCAGGATTGTGTACCACGGCACGATTGCGAAGCGGCTAGGGCTCGATCTGGGTGTGCGTGCTTTCGCGAAGGCTGCGAAGTTGTGTCCGGGAGCACGGTTGGAGATCTTTGGAGACGGTGATGCCGGAGAGGAACTTGAAGCACAGATCAAGGCATCCGGGGTTGAGGACAGGATTCACTTCAGCAGGAAGTTTTTTCGCGTGGAGTCTATAGCGCAGATGATTCAAGGAGCGTCCGTGGGGCTGATTCCCAATCGGCGTGATGTAGCCACCGACTATATGTTGCCAGTGAAGCTTCTTGAGTACGTGCACCTTGGCATTCCTGTGATTGCCCCGCGGCTGCTCGCCATCCAGTATTACTTCTCACCCGACCAGGTTGCGTATTACGAGCCAGGAGACGTGGACGGGCTGGCCGATTGCATTTGCCGGCTCTACGCAGATCCCGAGAAGAGGGCGGAGTTGGCGCGCAATGGCGCTGAGTTCGCCAAGAAGTTCCACTGGGAGACGCTGAAAGAGGAACTCTTCAATGTGGTCGACGACGGAATCGTCCGGGCCCCCGAGGTCGCGGCGTAGGTCGCCGGCAAAGTGATTCTGCGATTCCATGGATGGGAGGGGGCAGGCGCATGGCGCTGATTGTGCGAATTGATGTGGATCGCCCCTACGGTAAGCATGGGGTGGTACGCCACATTGCCAGCCGAGTCGCATCGGATTACTTTCTACTGCGGATGGCATGGCTGCGTTACCTGGATGAGTTGAAGACGATTCTACGCATCCTGAATGCCAATGGCAGAGTTGCTCATGTGTTTTTCAGAAAGTGCACATATCCTTCACCGGAAGTCTGTGAACTGATGGAGGCGGGTGGGCATAAGTTTGGTCTACATCTTGAAAATTCGCGTGATGCCGAGACATTTCACGAGGAACACGGGGCGCTTGAGCGGGTCCTGGGACGGCGGGTGGTGGAGTTTTCCAAGCATGGATCCGGCCGGCTGCATCTGGGGCGGCATCATTTTGCGCCGTACGAGCCGGAGAGGTATTTGCCCTGGGCCCGGCAGGCTGGGATGAAGTTGTTCTTCGGCAATCTCGAAGATCCGGAACTGAAGCCGGTTCAGGACGCGGAACTTCTGTACTATCCGTCGGCTTTCTGGCTGGAGCCTTATTGGCGGGACACAAAAAGATTTCCGATCGAATGGTTGTTGAGCGAGGCCAGGGACCGGGATGTCGTGATGCTATTGCACCCCGATAATGTGACGGCCAGTCCTGAAATCATGCGGGAGTTTCTGATCGCGATTGAGACCCTGGAAACAGCGGCCGATGGAGTCCTTTCGGAAATGCCCAATGCCAGGTAACTTGAATGTTATTCGTTGGGTGCAGCTTCGGGGTTACCGATGAGGGACAGGATTCCCCCCCTGTTTGGGGGATTCAGTCTTGCAGCAGATGTGCATATTCTGACACAAGCGGGGCGTTCGTCTTGCCGGGATGTGGAGCGGCTGCCGCGCGTCGCGCCGAAGCCAAGGTTTCAGGCCATTGCATTGTGTGCGGTGGGTTTGGCATGAAGATTGAGGTGATGAGCGCATTTTATACGGGGGCTGGCGGTTGCGAGCTGAGTGCGGGTGGCGGCAAAGGGAAATCGGTGGTGGAGGGCAGAAGGGACGCGGGATGATCCGGTCTGGGGATTTGGATTTACCGCATGCAAGAGGCAACGGCATGAAGTGCCGCATCGGATCGGTTTGTTTGCTTCTGCTTCTGACGGGAGTAGGGAGGCTCGCGGCCCAGGACCCTGCGCAGATTCAAGCACAGGATAAAGCCCGGATAGAAGCGGCAATTCGGGCCCAGGAAGCAACCCAGAGTTCGCAGCCTCCGGCAGAACCGACTCTGAAGGCAAACCCGCTTGAAGCGCTGCGCAAATTCGAGCCGGGACCGGATGAGGAATACCGGCTGGGCAAGGGTGACGAAATTACGGTGAGCTTTTCCGGGCGGCCGGATATGCAGGCCAAGTTGATTGTCGGTCCGGACGGACGCATTACTCTTCCGTTGGCCGGCGACCTTATGGTGGCCGATCTCACGCGTTCCGAAGCTGCCAAAGCCATTCAGTCTGCGCTGGCGGAATACTACACGAATCTCTCGGTTCAGGTGACAGTAACCAAGTACACGGCTAATCGGGTTTTGCTGCTGGGGGCTGTCGATCATCCCGGAAGCTTTACGTTTGACGGCACACCGACCTTGCTTGAAGTCCTGGCCCGTGGCGGAGTGGAGGCGGGGCCAAACAAATCCGGCACGACTCCCAGTGTTAATCAGGTTCCAGAGCGCTGCGCGATCTACCGCGGCAGCGACCAGGTTGTTTGGGTGCAACTGCGGGAGATGATGGAGTCCGGCAATGCGCTGGCCGACTTGCGCCTGCGTCGCGACGATGTCGTGTATGTACCGAGCGCTTCGGAGCGGTTTATCTCAGTGTTAGGCGAGGTGCAGCATCCGGGCGCGATCCCGCTGGCCTACAACTCGACAGTGGCGAGTGTTCTGGCTGAGGCTGGAGGCATCACCGACCACGCAGGCAACAATCCGCACATTCAGATCGTTGATCCGGCAAGCGGTACCTCTCGCGTGCTTTCGATCAAAGACGTCCTCAATCCAGCAAAGTCGTTGGAAGTAACCCTGCGGCCTGGCGAAATCATTTTTGTGCCCAAGAGCGGGTTCTACAAGGCATCCTACGTTCTGGAACGGCTCTCACCTTTGGTTACTGTGGCGACGATGGCCTTTTACGCGGGGGCACTATGAACCTGGAGCGCGTTCGACCGGATTCTGTGCCTCGGCGGCGTGCCGGTGACGGCTTCCCTGGAGTGCCGTTTACGATGAGCCGTCCTGCTGGGGCTGGTGGCGAGGAGAAGCCTTTGTTCCGGCTAAACCTTTTGCGTTCCTTGCAATTGCATCGTCGGCTGGCAATGGGAATTGCGTTGGCTGGGGTTTTGCTGGCCCTGGCCTACGTGGTGAAGGCCTGGCCGGTGTATACCGCGGAGAGCCAGCTATATGTTCAGCCTGCACAGCCTAAGGTGATGGTGCAGAGCAACGAGCAGAGCGGGCCGATGAATTCCACCGCTTACGACTCATTTGTACAGCAACAAGTGCAGAATGCCACCAATCCTGTGGTGCTATTGAGCGCTCTCCGTAAATTGGGGCCGGGCGCGTGGCAGCGCAGCGGAGAGAGTGAACAGACAGCGGCAGATCGCCTTGGTGGGGCAATCGTGGTGGCGCGAGTTGGCACCAGCTACGAGGTGACGATCACGGCAAAGGCCAAGGATCCTCAGTTAGCCGCCAAGATCGCCAACGCAGTAGCCGCCAGCATTGTGGAGAGAGCTTCTGGCGAGGGAAATGCGGGGGATGCGCAGAGGATCGCTGTGTTGCGCCAAGAGCGGGATCGAATACAGGATCAATTGAACGCCGACTACTCTGAGCAGGACGCGCTCAACAGGCAATTGGGTATGGCCTCTATCGGGACGCAAGCCCCCGACCTGATCGACGGAGACATTGGAAGGACGCGCGAGGAATTGATCAAGGCTCAGACCGACCATGACCAGGCGGAGGCTCGATTTACGGCCATGCAAGGCGGGCAAGGGAGCTCTTCGGCGGCGATTGACGCAGAAGCCGACGATCTGGTCGCCGCTGATGCCGGGCTGACGAGCATGAAGACATCGCTGAATCAGCGCCGCGCCGAGTTGATTACGCAGATGGCGAACCTGACGCCCAACAATCCCGTATACAAGCAGGATGCGGCGGAACTGGCCACGATCAACTCCCATCTTGATTCCATGATGAAGGACCTGCGCGCCAAGGCGGCGGCGCGCATTCAGGTGAGGTTGCGCACGGACCTGGAGCGGACCGCTGGAGTCGAGGCGCGGCTGAATGGGCAACTTCGTCAACTAGCCGGCGCTGCGGCCAGCGCCACTCCCAAGCTGCAGCGTGCGAGCGATCTGGCGACTGACATTGCCCGGTTGCGATCCCGCTACACGACCGTGGATGCGCAGTTGCACAATCTGATGCTGGAAGATAGCGCCCCTGGCGCCGTGCATCTGTCGGTGGCCGCCGTAGCCCCCCTGCACCCGACGATCTCGGGGATTCTGAAGAAGGTAATCCCGTTGATGCTGGGTGGGTTGATTCTGGGGCTCCTGGCCGCGTCTATCGCCAACCATCTGGATAGCAGGATTTATATCGCCGCCGATGTGGAACAGGTACTCGGTTTTGCGCCCATGGCCGTGCTGCCGGATTTCGACGAGGCATCAGACGAGGTGGTCTCCGAGCATTTGCTGCGCCTTTCGGCGGCTATTGAGCACGCGCGCACGCAGGGTACATTGAAGCATTGCATCTTTACAGGTACCGCGGCGGGAACCGGTGTAACTACCGTGGCGACCCGTGTAAGAGATATTCTGGAAGCAATGGGTCGGCCGACGGTGCTGCTGGATGCATCGGGAACACCGCCCCCAGCGCCGCGCACAAACGATCCGAACGAGGCATTGGACCATCCCGCGACCGAACGGGGCAGCCGTTCGACCGCCTTGTTGCAGAAGGTTGCCGCAGAGACCGAGATGCGGGCGGAGAGCCTGGCGCTCACCGATACCGCACCGCTGTTGATCTCCGCAGAGACAGAGTACCTGGCGCGCTTTGTGGATAGCGCGATTGTCGTAATCGAGTCCGGGGTCACGACGCGCGCGCAACTGCTGGCAGTGATGAATGCGTTGCAGCGGCTTGACGTAGGCACGGTAGGATTTGTCTTGAATCGCGTGGGGCTGGCAAAGGCCGACCCGGCTTTCCGGCGCTCCCTGCATGACATTGAAGAGCATCATCGCGCACAAGGTTTGTCCGCATCAAGGCGGACGGTGAGGAACAGCAAAATGGCAGAAGAATCCTCCCCTGAACCGAGGGAACTTCCTCGCGAGTCGGCTGTGGCTGCGGATGCGGCGTCAGCGGCGCGCGAGCCTGCTCAGACGCCCAATGCGGGGAGGGCTCATCCTGCGTTGAATGGGGGGGGGGAGGCCCACGAGCCGCCACCGGCGCTTGCGGATCCTATGAATGCAGATGATCCGTGGTGGTTGATAAATAGCCGTCCGCAATCTTTTTCCGCTGGGAACGATCGGCAGCCGGACAAGCCTCGTGAAGACAAGCCGCGTGAGCCAGTGCGGGCTGCTCTGTCTGCGCCCGAAATCGAACCATACTTGCCTCCGGCGCGGTCGTGGGAGAATGCGTCGACGGGGGTGGGGGACTTCAGGTTGCAGAGACCTGCCGAAGCTGCCCGGGTGGTGGCTCCGATGGCTGTTCCAGTGGCTGCGGATGAGGCTGCTCCCAGGCTGGCGCCGGCGCCGCAAGGGGTCGATGAAGAGAACCCGCATGAGACGGCGTCGCGGCTGAATAGTCTGCGAGGGCTTCTGTTCTCTCGGGGTTTGAAGAATCTGAGCAAGATGCGAGAATCGGAGCCGGTCGGCGAGGAATCCGTGTTGCCGATTGAAGATGAGCAGGAACGCACGGTCCTAGACCGAAAGTTTGCGCCGATTGCCGTACCTGTTCCGATTGCGGTTTCGGCTTCTCCTGCGAGGGACGACGCGCCGGCCCTACCTGTTGTTGCGGAGCCGGAGTTTCTTCCTCCGAAGGAATTCATTCCCATCAATGACAGACAGGGACTGCGAGACAGCCGATCGACAGCCCGCACAGATCGTGGAGACGCTGACGACGACGTGGGGATTCTGCCCTCCAGGCGCGGCCAGTACAAAAGACGGGGCTGACCGAGGCATTGGCTTTCATGAGCCCGTGGGGCCGCTCCGCTTTTTTCAACTTCAAAACCAATTTTGAATTCGCCCGACGCTCGTGTGACTCGGGTCACTGGAGAGCCGCGCGGGTCGAGGCTAGGATGGTTACCCGAGAGGCCCCTCTGCTTGCGAGACCGCGCACTCGTTACGGACTCGCTGGTAAGTGGGACCAGAACACTCATCAGAGGTGGAGAGAATGACGTTTGTTCCGGTGATGTGGTCGGTTTGGGGCGTGTTGGTTGTTTTGCTCGCCGCTGTCAATTTGTATTCATCGCGGCTGGCTCGCGACGAGGAAGACCAGATTTTCCTTGGTGAAGGCTTCGAAAATGAAAAGTCGGAGCAGGCAGCCATTGTGGCGAAGGTGAACAAGGTTGAGCCCTTGAAGAAACTGGCTCTGGGGCTGGTCGGGGTAATGACGATTTTTGTGCTTGGATACTACGTGCTGGATATAATCAGGCAGTTCAAATAGGCAGTCTTGGTTCGCCGTAATTCTCAGTGCCGGTTGTGCCTTGCTCCCCGGCGGCAGCAGCTTGCCGCCGGGGTTCTATCGTGGGGCGCATTGAGTCGTTGCGGCAAGGCCTGTTGTCGGTGCCAACTCAGTGGATTACGTTGAGTTGCACCATAATGTCGTAGATGTAATAGACGATGACCACAATCGTCATTGCCAAAGCCAGCCACTTGGCAATGCGGATTGCGGGCTCAAGCTTGTTGACTCTTGCCACAATGGCAGCCTGCTCCGACTTTTCATGCTCAAATGAGTCGTCCAAAAAGATCTGGTCATCCTCGTTCTTCTCGAGGCTCGACCGATAAATGTGCAGTGAAAGCATGAGAACGACGAGCAAACCCCAAACCGACCACATCACCGGAACAAACGTCATACTCCACCTCCTATCAACTTTCTTGTCCCAGATACCGGCGAGTCCAAGTCAGAAATCGCGGCCTCGATAGTAGAGGGGCCCTACGGTTGACCATGATAGCCCGGAAAGGGTAGCGCTGTGTCGATTAATTTTTGCAAAGTACTATTAAAGTACTATTTTGAATGGTTTTGGCCTGGCGGCCAGGATTGTGAAGTGCGGCCAATTCTGCAACTTTGGCACTTTGGGCTGCATCCAAGCTAGTGAATGGGATGAATTGGGCTTGAAACCCGGCTTGCAGAGCGGTACAGTTAAGGAGTACGGCAAGTAATACACCATCCCCAGGAGATAACATGGCGACAGTCACAGCCACACCCGCTCAGGAAACCGAAGTCAAGTCTCCCCTCTTTCTGACCCCGTCGGCCATTGTGAAGGTGCGCGAAATCATGGCCACTCAGGATCCACTGCCCGCCGGACTTCGAATTGGAGTGATGGGCGGCGGCTGCTCGGGGTTTCAATACTCGATGGCATTCGAGAACCAGAGCGGCATGATGGACAAGGTTTTTACCTTTGACGATTTGAAGGTATATGTGGATGCAACTTCCCTGATGTATCTGAATGGCTGTACGGTGGACTACGTCGAGACGCTGGAAGCGGCTGGTTTCAAATTCGATAATCCACAGGTGAAGTCGACCTGCGGCTGCGG
>Ga0307377_10004830_pt1 | contig 14634 bp, 10 predicted proteins | sample TR3MG_FD_202535 | JGI IMG/M metagenome (GOLD analysis project Ga0307377, IMG submission 202535) | Soil microbial communities from Risofladan, Vaasa, Finland - TR-3 | ecosystem: Environmental > Terrestrial > Soil > Coastal area > Acid sulfate soil | place: Finland: Risofladan, Vaasa | collected... | reverse complement strand
TCAGCATAAGAAGTTTATTATTTTTCAAAACCATTCACAAAGTCTTTTTTCAAACTTGATTTTTATGATACTCCCGATGAAAGAACTCAACAGATCTATTTATCAATTATTTTACCCGTTCAACAAGGACTAACACAAAATGTTAGTTTAAGCCCCTTAACACCAAATGTTGATATAAAAAGACCTTATATGGTATTGGATTATATTGGGGCAGATAAAGAAGGATTTTTTATCTATTGGTTAAGAGATAGAAATTTTATTGATATTTCTACTTTTTATATGACGGCCAAGTTTTTTGATGGAAGACAAGGTTTCTTTAAACAAATGACAAACACAAGACAAGATTTAATTACACCAAATAAATTTAATTTTAATAACGCAGACTATTTTTATTATAAGGTGGATTTAAATTACTCAAATAAAACTTATGAAGTGTTTTCTACCTCAACCAATTCAAGAGTTGGGGATAGTAATACACCGATAATCTGGTATGAATATGTGAACCCATAATGGAATTACAAGAATATAAATTCACGGTTTCACCAGGAAACATAAAAGGTGACTTGGTATTTGTTCCCTACACAGGAGAAACAGATATTACAACAATCATTGATCCTTGTTGTTTAACGGCAACCACAATTAGTGCAACAACAACAGGAACAACGGGAGTTTATCTTCCAATGGACTATGTTTTAAGTGGAAATACAGGTGGAACTTCTTTTTTAACCGGTTTATCGGTTAATATTATGATTACAGAATCTACCGTAGACTTGGGTTATTATTCACCATTTGATGGTTTAGTTTTACAGGCCGATGTTTTAAATAATTTTATTGTAACTGCCAATACAATTAACCCTTTTACTTACACATTTTATAATACATCAGATTTAGAGTTTATAAAATTTTTACAGTTGGTGACCTATACTTTGGATTGGGGTGACGGATCACCACAACAGGCGGTTTTAGGTATATCACCAATATCACACACCTACCCTAATGCAATTAATAATTATACAATAACATTAACGGCCAATTCGCCTTGGGGAATATCCAAAGTTCAAAAACCAGTTTTTACACCATATAGTGCGGCTACAATATCTAACCCTCAAGGAAGTATAACATTTTATCCTGCCGGTGGATCGTGGTCTGCAACTCCAATAAGTTATGATTATATTTTTACGGGAGACTCAAACACAAATGTTAGTGATTATTATTCATACAATTATACATCAGTTCCATTCCCAATTACAGGAATAACAGAATCTACCTTAAATGACTTAGCACAATATGGTCCTAAATCGAATTTAGTTGGTGGAAAATTTAAACTCGGAATACAAGTTACAGGATCAACAGGTTATGTTGGAACTTTCTTTGGGCCTGATGTGACAAACACATATACCGCATATACAATCAACGGTGTTATATACCACGACTACGAAGATTTTACAATATATTTTACGGATTCATATGGTATTGTTTCAGGGGATACTGTATTAACCGCAATCACAAAAAACGAGGCGTTATTAAATGTTATTGACCAACCTGAAATTATAACTAATGTTTATATAGAAAGAGGTAAATATACACCTTTAGAAAATGTTATGAGAATCGGAGAGGTGGATAATGTGGGGGATTTAGAAAAATACGGATACAAATACTTCAAGGTAGAAAAAGTATCAACTTAACTATTTATAAAAAAGTAATAAAGAAAAATGGCAACAGGTAACTATGGAACAATAAGACCAGCAGACGTAAGTCCTGAGGATGTTCAAATTGTATTAGTTTATACAGAATCTCGTGACGACACGCAAAATTTTAATTTAACAACCTTGAACTCCCAAGATGTTCTTCGACCATATTTTAATAATAATGCGACTGGTGGAAACACCGTAGAAATATTGGGTGGTTTATATAACTTAAAACTACCGGCAGATCAATTCAATAAATTAGGTTTATATACCCTAATGATTAGACCTGCCGAAATTAGAACGGTAATAACTGATTGTGGGGTTTTATCATCATTACCGAATGTTAAGGGGATTGTGGTTGATTTAAATAATGTTCCAAGTGAATATCGAAACAAATTTGTCAATCAAGGTTTGGTTGGGTTTAGAGTTGAATATTTAAATCCTGACGGAACTAAAATACCAAACTTTTTTAGAATAATAACATCATCATTTTATTGTGAACCTGTTGTTCAAAACCTTACAAACACAGTTCAAAAATCTATTAGATATAGATATGTTGAGGGATCGACTAATTTGTTGTTTTGCACTTTATCACCTTCATCATCACCAACTAATAAACCAAGTGCGACACCTTATATTGGTCAACCAAATCAAAATATAATAATTACGAATACATATTTTAATCCGATTAGCGTTGAAATTGAAATTGTTGATCAAGACATTTCTACCTTGGCAATTGCACTTTACGGAAATCAAACTAAATCTATTGAGGACGGTATTTATACCATTTACGACTCTAACAACAATATATACAAACAATACAACTTGTATGAAATTAAAGATCAGTTTAATACTCTTCTTTATGAAGTTAGACAAGATCGTGGTGAAAATATTGATTTCTCAAAAGCGTTTAATAATATCACGGCTTAATGGCAACAACGAAATTTACTTGTCCACCCCAAAGTAGTGCCGCCAATCAATTTTCTAATAATTTGGTTGGTGTTCAGTTAGTAACTGGCGGTGGTTTAACACAAGCAAATTTCAACTTTACGACAGGAATTAGTGAAAAACAAAATAGAACTTTCAACATCGGGACATTTTCAGATCCGATCAGTTTAGAGTCTATGAATATTGAAAACCAAGTGGAATCAAATATGATTTTGGCGAACAATTATACTGTTTACCCTAATTATGATTTATCACAAGTTACCAATTTTACACAATACGGATCCTTAGTTAAAAGATTATCAACATCGATCACTAAAATTATTAACTATTATCCTGCGGGTATTGAGGTAAACTCAAAAACTCCAAAATTCAACACACAAGAAACTGCGTTTAATATTACATATGATGCGGTTGAAAACGATACGACATTTGAAATATCGTTAGAAGGATTGAGCAATCCATTTGGAATTGATTTTTCAATCAATAGTGACACCAACATGAGATTTAACGAAATGGAAGTTTCACCGTTGAGAAATATGACAAGAGAATATAAAAAATATGTTCTTTATGTTAATGGTCAACAATTTCCTGTAAACTTTTTATACCCAACAACCAGCACCTCAACTAGTTTAAAACTTATTGTTGATGGAAATCCTTTTACTGGTAACTCAATTTCTTATGATTATTTGGTAATTCGACCAAGTGATTTTGAAATCAACAAAGTATTCAATATGGATTTTGATGCGGTTGAACAATTTTTATTAAATAGACAAATTACACCACCATATACCGCACAATTTATCGTTCCAAAAGAACAAGAAGATGGAACCTTTGTTTTATCAAAACAAAGTGCCACATGGCCAAAGGGTGGTCTTTGGAATTTAGATATTTTATCTGTTTCATTTGACAACTATCTTACACAGATTAATGAGTTTGCAATTAATTTAGATAAATTCCAAACAAACATAATTTCAAGATTTTTAACAACTGGAGCCTTAAAAGAATTTGATACACCAGATCAAAAGTTTGAAAAACTACTTCAAATATATGGTAGAAGTTTTGACGAAACAAAAACATTTATAGCTGCTTTAGGTAATATCAATAGTGTTCATTATACTGTCAAAAATGATATACCATCACAATTATTAAAAAACTTGGCACAAACCTTAGGGTGGTCAACTAATTTTTCACCAATATCAAACGAAGATTTATTACAGGCGGTATTTTCAACACAACCAAATACTTTCCCCGGTTTACAAGTTGGACCAACACCTGAAGAAATTAATTATCAATTTTATAGAAATATAATTATTAATTCGGCATATCTATTTAAATCGAAAGGGACAAGAAAATCAATTGAATCATTATTAAGAATGATCGGAGCTCCTGAAGCTTTAATTGATTTTAATGAGTATGTTTATGTTGCTGATCAGAGAATTAATATGAGTGAGTTTAACACTCAATATGTTCAAATTAGTTTAGGAACGGTAACAACACAACTTCCCGTGTTGGACACCACCGACGTATTTTCAATTCAAGGTGTTCAATATACAGGATTTACAACCACATCAACAAATACAAATGTTTTAACAACAAGAACAGATTATCCTGTTGATGAATTCGGTTGTCCAAAAATGCCAACACCTTCGGAGACTTATTATTTTCAAATTGGTGGAGGTTGGTTTGAGTCCACACCTCAACATAGAATGCCTGAATTTGTAACACCAACAAATCAAGTATTCACAGGAAATAACCCCAATTTTCAAACACAACTCTTACCATTTAATTATGGTGAAGAATATCTACAAAGATATAGACAATTTCCATATATGGATTTTGGTTATAAATTAAGAAGAGTTAGTGATAATAAAAAAAGTTGGGTAGATACAAATCCGACTTTAAGAACAAGTTTTGAAGGAGGTTTTAACGCATATTACAATATTGGTGAAGAATGTTTGGCGTTAAATGTTAAAAATGTCGACATTATGATGAATCCAGCTCAAGGTTTAGCTTATGATGTTTGGTTTATGTCTCGACAATATAATTTCCCAATTCCTGAACAGGGGTTATTTTATACACCACCTTCACCTTGTCAAGTAATAAATCCTTATCCTCGATTAGGTGGTATAGATTGGACAACAATAGTTCCAAAACCAAAACAAAAAACATTTTTTGAGTTTGCTCAAACTTTTTGGAGAAACATGATCAATACTCGAAATCGACAATTTATTACTGATGGAAAAACGGGGGGTTATCCAACACTACAATCAATTTATTGGAGATATTTAGAATCACAAAAATTGGCCGGAGTTTCAAACAATAATTACACATATCAAACAATGATAGATTTTGTTAATGGTATGGGTGATTATTGGATTAGATTAATAGAACAAATGGTTCCTGCAACCACAATTTGGAATACGGGGGTTAGATTGGAAAATTCAATATTCCACAGACAAAAGTTTGTGTGGAGAAGACAAGAAGGTTGTAAGTTCTTACCAATACCTTGTAAACCTTGTAGTTTAACAACTCAACTTTATGTTTACGATTGTCCTGTTCAACAAGTAACATGTGGTTTATATCCGTGGACTTCAGATCCAAATACTACATCATTTGGTGTTGTGTTAAATCAAACATTACAAGACTATTTTATTTCTCAATCAATAAATCCGGGTAATTGTCAACTAAACTCGACAGTTTCTAATTGGTATGTTGATATAAGAATAAACGGAGTTTTGATTACACAATATCAATTCTTCACGGGAATTGGAACTTCTGGATACCCAACATCAACCGAATGGTTAGACGGACTAAGAGACGCTTTGGATGGTTTACAAACAAGTGGGTATGGTTATAATATTGATGAAGATACAAACGAACTTGTCGTCTTTAATAATAATTGTTTACCAAACTTCGATGACTTCCAATTAAATGTGGGATTAAACTTTGAAATATATTGTAACGGATAATGAGTATAGTAATTTATAATTATAGTGTAACTGGTGATTGTAGTAATACAGGTTCAGGTGAGGTATATTTTGACATCACAGGAACTACACCACCATTTGCGGTTAATTGTATTTCTTCAGGTTGTCCTTTACCAACATCGGCAGCAACAACATCGTATTCAGCAACAAGTTTAACTGCCGATACATACTTTCTTCAAATTGTTGACGGAGCGTCAAACTCATATGTTCAGGCAGTTTATATATCATCAGGGACAACGGCATCGATCGATTCTCTAAACACAACTTGTGGATTCGAAAATGGTGTTATTACAGGGTATACTAGTGGTGTATATAATCAGGCAACATTTACTCTTTATGATGGATCAAACAATTATATAACATCAGCTGCCACACCAAATAATTATAATGTATTTACCACGTTATCAGCAGGAACTTATTATATAGTTGCTGACGATGGTGGTGGTTGTACAGGAATTACCGCATCAGTAATCATAACACCATCGACAGGTTTTACCTTCGGTGGGTATGTTGTTGATGATGCTAGTTGTAATGGTGTTGGTAGTGGTAAAATATTTTTAACTGGTTTAACATTACCGAGTTCGGCATATACTATAAATTGGTCTTTAAATGTTGGAGGACAAACAGGAACCACAGTAACAGGTTTAACTAGCGGAACTTATGTTGTGACAGTGACAGATCCAAATAGTTGTTCAAACACACAATCATTTACGGTTCAAACTGTAGACCCATTAGGTTCAGGAGGTTTTATTACAGTATTCCAACCAACTTGTTTTAACAACGATGGTGAGGTTGAATTTATTGTCACGGGAGGAACACCACCATATTTCTTTAGTGGATCGTCAGGTCAAGTTGATGTTACATTTGCATCTTCAGTAACCTTTACAGGTCTATCGTCGGGCAATTATTCATTTTTGGTAACAGATGCGGGACTTTGCACCATATACGATTCGGTTACGATGTTAACGCCAAACTCGTTCTCAACAGTTGCCGTAAATACAACACCTTCTTTTTGTTCGCAAAACGATGGGTCAATACAAGTGGTGGTTGATAATGGACTTAGCTCAGAACCAAGTTTAATAATATCAGTTTCAGGGACAAGTGGAACACAACAAATTGGAACATTAGGAAATCCTTCACAAACTTTTGTTGGACTTCCAAACGGAACATACATTGTAACCGTAGAATCGACAAGTTGCACTTATACGGCATCAACCACAATAACTTCTGTTGATCTATATTCAGTAACAGCATCAACCACAGGAACAACTTGTGGAACTAGTAATGGTGTTTTACAAGTTAATGTATCAACGGGAGGAACTTTACCTTATATCTTTACATTAGTTGGACCGACATACGCGCCAGTTACCACAACATCATTTGTTTCGACATTTACAAATTTAGCATATGGAAATTACACATTAACAGTTCAAGATTCAGGATCACCAAGTTGTGTTCAAACTTATAGTGTGTATATTGATAATAGTCAAAATATGTTTTTTAATTTATTACCATCACAACCTGTCGCTGGAAATGACGGATCAATAACAACATATATTACATCAGGAGAACCACCGTTCACGTTAAATTGGACTAGTAATGTTAACGGACAAACAGGAACCACAGTAACCGGTTTAACCGCAGGGACATATAGTTTATCTGTGACCGATTCTAGCGGTTGCACATTAGCAAAATCAGTTACATTGACGGGAACAAAAAAATATATTGATTATAGATATTATACCGTTTGTGACGATACGTTCAGAGATTCTGGTTTAATTACCAAAAGAGGTATGAGATCCATGTATTTAGAAGGGTTTAGTGATTTAACAAGTGGTGATACTAATTGTGTTATTAATGAAGCAACTTTTTCAATATATGCTCAAATTGGATCACAATCAGCACAAACTGAGTTTTATACCTCAAGTGGATCTACAGATTATCCAAGTGATACATTGTGGTCTCAAACAATTGTTGAAACGTTAGATAATTTCTTAGGTATATCAGGAACCACCGTAGATATAGTCTCAAATAGAATTACTATTACAACAACTTGTGAAGACATACCAAAAGGTTGTGAAATAGTCCCAATAAATCCCCTTCAAGATAATGAAATAATTGTTAAACTTTTAATTGATTACGACATATCTTGTGTAAGTTGTAGTTAAATGGCGAATGAAATTACAATAAATAGTGTTTCAGGTATAACACCACCTTTTAGTGGTTATTGTTGTGATATATATGGTAATCAATGTGTGTTTATTGGAGTCATTAATACTATACCAACAGTAATTTCATTAACACCTCAATTCAATACAGCACCTGCGATTGGATTTAAAATAATCCAAGATGATGGATGTGAGTTTTTACAAACCGTAAATTGTGAATTATAATTCACTTTATTCATTATTAATTTAATTTTTTTTCATGAAGAATATTTTATTTGTTTCGGCACAACCTGACGTTCCATATTTTATTTGGCAAATAAAACTATACGTTCATAATTTCATAGAAAAAGGAATAGAACCAAGTCAAATACATGTGGTTTTAGGTATGGTTAACACTAACGAACCATCTATCGAATCTTTAAAACTAAAAGAGTTTGGAATTAATGTTCATCATTATTCCGATCAAAGAGTTAAAAAAAATTATATTCCCTCAATAAAACCGTATTTAATATCTAAATGGTTGCAACATAACCCCACTTTTGGTGAGTTATTTTTTCTACACGATGCTGATATTATGTTTAGAGAATTGCCAAATTTTGATAGTTTGGTAAATGATGATATAACATATTTGTCCGATACGGTTGGGTATATTGGTTATGACTATATTATGGATTGTTGTAATCGTTATGAAACTCAACACCCAAATTCAAGTAAGGGTGAATTAATTAATGAAATGGCAAACGTAATTGGTGTTGACGTTGATGTTGTAAAAAAAAATCAAGTAAATTCAGGAGGGGGTCAATATCTTATTAAGAACACAACTTGTGAATTATGGGATAAGATATACAAAGATTCAACAACATTATATAATAAAATGTTCGAGTATCAAAGAAAATTTCCCATAAGTCATGGTCAGATTCAGTTTTGGACTGCAGAAATGTGGTCTGTGTTATGGAATTTGTGGTTATATGGAATTGAAACTAAAATTGTTAAAGATTTAGATTTTTCATGGGCAACCGACACGATTGAAACATATAACTCAAAACCAATATTACATATGGCAGGAGTGACTGATGATCTAAAAACTACAAAATTTTATAAAGGTGATTATATTAATATAGACCCTATTGAAAAATTAAAAAACAACCCAAGTCATTTTGATTATGTTGAAAAAAATGGATCAACGATTAAATACATCGATAATATGAGATCTTATATTCAAAAATATGATATTTGATTATTTATAGTAATATATGATTGAAAACTGCTACATACTATATTCTTGTGACGGAAGTTACGAACCCATAGTTTCAAACTATAGCGGGTTAAGTGCATACTCAGAAAGTTTTGTTTCTGTAAACATTATTGATTTAGGAACAACACCTGACACATGTTTTTATGTTTTAAGTTTGGGTGAAATAGAGTGTCAAGCAACTTACAATATTGATGTTAATACAGGAACAACTTGTAGTTGTGAATGTTATTGTTATTTCATTAGATCAACAACGCAAGACGTTGACGTTACATATGTCAATTGTGAGAATAACATTATTGTTGAAACACTTCAAGAAGGACTGACATATAATATTTGTAGTAAAGTATTCCCTCAATTTGATGGGGATGCTCAAATACCAATTAAAATAACGGACATTTGTGAAAACAACCAATGTCCGGCAACAATACCAACGGTAAAACCACCAAACGAATGTGACGTAATTACAATATTCCCAATGGATGTCAATTGTATTATTCAAAATCCAACTAATGATAAGTCTTTTGATGGTGCCGTCACTTTATCAATTACAGGAGGAACACCACCATATACGACATTTTGGGAAATTGGAAGTTTTGCCCCCACTCTAACCAATTTAGGTATTGGTGAATATTCTGCAACCGTGACAGATTTTTATAATGATTTTACGGCCAATACCACTTGTGTATTAACGGCCGAAACTTTAACAATTTCTGGAATGTGTTTTGTTATTACAGGTATTACGGGTGAAGATCCCGTTTATTTATCGACAGAAAGTTTGGGATTAAAAAATGGAAAACCACATTATCAAATTCAATATGCCGGTGAAACTTATGGTTATGTTTTTTGGAATACTGACACATCAAGTTGGTATTTTTGTCAAACGTTAGATTGTCAAAATATTAGTCCGTATAATATATATACAGGAACCACTTTTTATCCGTCAGGAACTACTGGCGATTGGGTTATTGCGTCTGATACTCAATATCAGATTGTCGAATCTTATGTTGGGTTATGTGCAATTCCAGCACCCGATAGAGAAGATACAAGTTTATGTGTCACATTAACAGTTAAAACAGGTGACCCTGAGTTCCCAATAGATACTATTAATATTGAATTAGATCCGAGTAATGAAATAAATGGCGAACCAAGTTGGTCATCATCAACAGGACAATATGTGATATATTGGAATACAGGATCAACACCAAGTCAGTGGACTATGACCGGATATTCTAATCCTTATTTAACTATTACAAATAATGACCCTTCTTATCCACCACTTAGTAATTGGGTTATTAATGGTGAACCTGAAATATCAAATATGTTTGTAGTGGCAGGAGAATGTTCAGGCGAATACACAATTTCTGTTTCTGCAGTTCCGAATGATGCGTATTGTGAAGGTTTTGGAAGTATTACCGTAAGTGCCATTGGTGGAACGGCACCTTATGAGTATTCTATTGACGGAGGACTAACATACCAACCATTACCGATATTTAATAATTTAACACCAGGAACATATTCAGTTTCAGTTAAAGACTCCTTAAATGTGATCGGAACACTAAATCCTGTCGTTGTTGGGAATGTTTCACCAACAATTTATTCTGTGACTTTAAATGTTAATTATGTTACTGGATTATTTTCTATAACAGCACCTACTTTACCAAGTGGAGTTACAATATCATTAAGTTTATTAATGACATCTACATTTAGTTTTTATCCCACAACATTAACACCACAACCAATATATAATAATACAACAACAATAAGTGGTATTGGTCCGATGACTTTAACTAATACAACATTAAACATTACACCATTATCAGGACCTTGCACCGCAGACGGATCAATCGGAATTAGTCAAACAACAAATACATATACCAACACAATAACCCTTACAAGTAATCAGGTGGTAACTGGATCAACTACAAATTCAATATTAAACGACCCAACAGAACGATGTGAAAATGCGGTTGGATCATATAATTTGATGATGATGACACCTATAATTGAAAATTGTGAATGTTGTTCCGTGGTTTTACTTAACCCCAAATTAAATTCGGCACCTCCGATTACATAAAAGTAATAAAACAATATTTATTCTATAAATGGCATACATAATAAAAAATACATCAGGATTAGTTAACACCCGTGTTACTGACACAGGTAGACAAAGATTATCTGAAGGTAATTTTAGAATTTCCTATTTTGCAATTGGAGATAGTGAAATATCATATAACAAATTACCCTCAACATATAACCAATCAAATACCGTTGTATTAGAACCAGAATTTAATTCACAAAATGGCAGCGGTGTTCCTGAATCAAATAGACAATACATTAAGTATCCTTATTTAGTTGATGAGGGACAAACAAATATTTTTGGAATACCATTTATGGATTCTCAAATTGAGTCGGTTTATAATCGAGCGGCAATGAGAGGATTTTTCACAGGAAATACAACAGCATCTACGGTTGATTGGAAAGCGTTAGTTAATAACACTTATGTTGTTACTCCTAATTATGTTGTGAACATGTCAACATTAAATGCGACTAATGAAATAAATGTTTATAGATTAGATTGTAATGAATTTAATAATAACACACCACAAATTGGTGATTTTATTACAATTTATTACGACGGTAGAGCAAAAACAAATTGTTCTTGTTCTAATTTCCCAACACCAACACCAAGTGCGTCTGTGGGACAAACTCCTACACCAACACCAACACCTTCGAGCACAACTTCAGATATTTGTGCATCACCTACACCTACACCATCACCAACACAAACTCCGTGTTTAACACCAACGCCAAGTGCTCAGTGTCCGTTACCGCCACCGCCAGATTGTTTAACAGATGTTATATCATGTTTTTCAATTCTAACATATAGAATTGTTGATGTTTGTGGTGATAAATTAACATTAGATAGACCAACTCCTGATTTTACAAATTTGGCAAGTGATTGTATTGCTAGAACAATTATATATCCACCACAAATGGTTCCTTTATATGATAGTTTTACACCTGAACAACATTGGAGTCAAAACGTAATTGATTTTGAATCGGTTTGTGATACAGATCAGTTTGATGTTAAAATATGGAATATGAATATTCCGTGGACTGAAAGTCCCGCAGGGTTAATATCTTCACAATATCAAGATTATACAAAATTTGGTTCAGTTAATTATATTGGACAAAAAGAATATTTTGGTTATACAACAAACGCTCAAACATCTACAGATGATGTTTATTACTATAATTCATTCGGTGAAAAAAATGTTGTTGAACCAAAAGATCAAAAAGCGATTGCGATAATTCATTATACTAATCAAACAATAGACTTTTTCTACGGTGAAAAATTCGCATTACAACCATACGACACTCAAAATCCTGAAAATACACAAGGTCAGGCAAGAAACTTTAAACTACATATGCCAACAATAATGTGGCATAAAAATCCTGAATGTTGTTTTGGTCAAACATTTTGGGTGGATCCTCCAGGATTTGACGGTAAAAACTTATTTCAAGTTCAATATACTAAGTCAAGTATTTCAACAAATATGAATAAGCCAGGTCTTAGATATTATAACTTATGGGACACTTTCGCTCAACCTAACGGACTTCCAAGTAGAATCGGTAAAGTTTATCCTGATTCAAAATTAATCATCATTGACGACGAGGAATTAGTTGCCGCTCTTTCATATAAGTCTAATAGAAACTGGACTTTACCGGCACCTCAAGTTTCATTATTAACACCAAATACTTGTGGAGTTTCAAACACCACAGGGGTTCTAACTGGTGGTGGAGAAACAATGTGGGTGACTTATAGATTATCCAATTCAAACTTCTTCACAAATTCATTACATTCTAATTATTATGTTAATGTTGTTGGAACCGAAAATGTTTGTAGTCCTGAAACCCCTAAAAACGTTGCGGTTAGATTTGGAGGAGACTTTAATTGTTTAGTTCAACCAGGATTTTCGCCAACAACTACTACAACAACAATAAGTCCTACAACCACTACAACTACAATAAGTCCTACAACCACCACAACAACACAATTTGTAACGACTACAACAACTTCTTGTCCAACTTGTGTCGTTCCACAAGGGTTTTACGCAAATGAATTCCAAGTATTAGCACAAAAAGTCCCATCAGGACAAAGACCAACACCTGAAGCGTGGAGACTAATAGATTTTACCGATCAAGCAAGTAGTTTCTTTGTTAATGGATATGTAACCCAAGAATCTTTAACGGCAACTACATTTGTAATAACTTCTGAAAATTATTCAGCAGCACCATTCTATAATCTTAATAATTTTGTTCCATTAGTTTCTAATGGTGAAACGGGTCAAAAATTAAACTTTGGTGATGAATATTATTTCTATGGTAATTTAGAAACAGATATACAAGCTACGATTTATGAAATGAAATATAAGATAAATCTAAGTTCATCTGAGTTTTTAGTTTCACAGAACCCAACATGGACTAAAGGAACTCAATCTTATGTTACTGAAATTGCTTTATTAGACGAAAATCAAGATATTATGGTTATGTCAAAATTACAATCACCAGTTCTTCGACAAGGCATTCAACAATACGTTGTTAAGTTAGATTTTTAGCAAAACTTTAATTTTAATTCTTTTGACTTATAATAATTAAGTATAACAAATAGTTTATGAGAAAAAATCTAAAAAACAGCCCAAAAGTCCTTGGTCTTGATATATCAACTAAAACAATTGGATGGGCCTTATTTGACATTGTCACACAAGAATTATTGGAATTAACCCATGTATCACCAAGACCAAAAGTAGATAAAGATGAAGATAAGATCAAAGAACTTTTATTAAAGTCTGAGATATTCGCAGAGAAATTAAAAGAATATAAAAACTTAGGTATTGTAAGAGTTGTGATTGAAGAACCATTACTTAATTCAAATAACGTATACACCATTCAAACATTACTTAGATTTAATAGCTTCGTATTCAAAGAAGTATATAATATATTAGGAATAGTCCCTGAATTTATATCAACATATAACTCAAGAAAATTTGCATTTCCTGATTTAGTTCAAGAAAATGATAAGAAAAAACATGTTTTATTTGGTGGTTTACCAAAAGATGTTGATAAGAAAATGATTATATGGGAAAAGGTTGCAAAACGAGAACCACAAATTAAATGGCATTATACAAGAAATAATACTCTTAAGAAAGAAAACTTTGACCAAACAGATGCTTATACTTGTGTATTAGGATTTATGAGATTTAAAGGTATTTGGGAGTAATATCGTTTAATATACCGATTATGTGAAATATCGTCTTTTTAGACGATATTTTTTTTTAACATACAAATCCTGTATTTTGAACCTCTACGCTCTGAGGATTATTTGAAATTGGGGTTGTTGAAGAACATAAAATGATTGATAAACCACCATTTAAAGATATTGTTTGAGATCCTCCATCACAAGTTGAGTAACTTATTTTGATCATAGATTCACTTATGTTTGAAACCAAATATTCAAATTGAACACAAGGAGATGGACTAGGTGTTGGTGTTGGTGTATTTGTCGGTGTTGGAGTTGGTGTTTGAGT
>Ga0307377_10004829_pt1 | contig 14634 bp, 10 predicted proteins | sample TR3MG_FD_202535 | JGI IMG/M metagenome (GOLD analysis project Ga0307377, IMG submission 202535) | Soil microbial communities from Risofladan, Vaasa, Finland - TR-3 | ecosystem: Environmental > Terrestrial > Soil > Coastal area > Acid sulfate soil | place: Finland: Risofladan, Vaasa | collected... | reverse complement strand
TTTGCCAGTTTGGTATTGAAGTTGCCTCTTTTCAGAACTATACAGCCGCCAATATGAGCTTGCCCGAAGGCTGTGAGCTCCCGGCCGAATAATGGAGCGCTGAATTTTGAATGGTATTATCGATGGTCTGAGCCATCGATAATAACCCAACCCTGAGCGATGCTCATGGTCCAGGAGAAGATGATGGATAATAAGAGAATGGAACGTGGGGGGAAAAATGGCTGAATTTATAAATGACAAAATCGATATTCTCTTGGAACTTATTTCGCGACCCGTCGTGCAGCGGCAAATATTTGCTGCACTTCTTATTTTACTGATCGCCTGGCTGTTACCAGAAGGAATTCGTCGTTGGCGGCAAAGGCGTGGTTCGATTGGCGACTCTGCCAAGACGGAAACGATCTCTCGAAAACAGCGCTGGTTGGCGGCGCTCTACTATCTTCTGACGCCGCTCCTGGCGCTGGTGCTGCTTAACATCACAATCTGGTTGTTTGCCCGGCAAGATTATCCCAATGGTTTGTTGGCCGATTTGGAAAACCTGATTTGGCTCTGGCTCGTATATCGTGTTCTACTAACAGGGCTGTATGCTCTTTATGGCGAAGCAGTGCGCCCTTATCGAGTACGAATTGTCACGCCAATCTTCCTCTTTTTACTGGTCTTACAATTTATCGCTGTCTTACCTGGTTCAACTACTTTCGCCGATGCGATCGTCGGCTTCGGTACGATTTCCTTTACCTTTGGCAATTTAGTAACCGCTTTGATCGCTTTATATATTTTTACCGTCGTCGCCTGGGCCACCAAACAGATTATGATTCACACCTTGCCCGATCGTCTGGATGCAGAGCCAGGTGTCATAGAGTCCGTGGCAACTTTGACGCGTTATGGGCTTCTATCATTGGGCATCCTCTTCTCCCTCAGCATTCTTGGCCTGGATCTCACCTCCTTAGCCATAGTCGCCGGCGGTCTTTCGGTCGGCATCGGTATTGGTTTGCAAGATATTATTGCCAACTTCGTCAGTGGCTTGATCTTGTTGTTTGAGCAATCTCTACGACCGGGGGATGTAATCGAACTTGACGGCCGTATCAGTGAGGTACAAAAGATTAGCCTGCGAGCCACCACTGTCCGCACCCTCACCAATGAAGAGTTGATTGTCCCCAACAATAACTTCACCACAAACCTGGTGAAAAACTTCACAAAATCTGACCGTTTGGTTCAGATCATCGTTCCCTTGGGCGTCAGTTACAAGAGTGACCCAGAATTGGTCAGGAAAATAGCCCTAGAAACGAGTTTGTTGCATCCCCTGGCGTTGGCCGAACCACCACCAACTTTGTTGTTTCTTGGCTATGGTGATTCGAGCCTGGATTTTAACTTGCTGGTCAGCGTTAACCAGCCGGAACTGACGCTCAAGATCAGGAGCGATCTTTATTACATGCTTTGGGAAAAACTTGCCGAAAACGATATCGAGATTCCATTCCCTCAACGGGATTTGAACTTGGGCAAAGGCTGGGAGAAGCTAGCCCCAGATTTGGGAAGGATATAAGCAGCCATTTTTCGATGAAATGACACACGTGCCTAAAAATTCAAAAGAGGGGGACGATTTGAAAGGCATATCTACTGGGACAATCTCTACGCTGTGAGCCTTTGTTTAAGTGGGTGTGATATGGCAGCCATGATATAGTCGCTTCTAAAGGGGTAATTTTATAAGGCGTATATCATAATAGTCAGAGAATGGTTGGCGTTATCTCAATAAACTGCGAAAGACTCAACCCAAACCGATCATTTTGCCGGTAATCCAGGAGTTAATTGATGTTTCATTTTATGAAAATTCATACCGTCCCCGCTGAAGAAGAGGGCAGCACCTGGCTGCAACTGTTCTTTGACCTGGTGTACGTGGCTATTTTGGTGGAGTTAGGGAACCGCCTAAGCCACGACCTGACCCTGGAAGGTGTCGCCACCTTCATCCTTCTCTTCATACCTATCTGGTGGTCATGGCTGGAATTTGTTGAATACGGCCGGCGCTACCCTGTAGACGATATTGGCCAGCGAATTCTGACCGTGCTCTATATGGCGATCATGTTGCTGCTGGCTTTTGAGATTCACTCCCTGACTCAGACCACCGCCACCACCTTCATCGTCACCTATGGTCTCGCCAAATTTGTCCTGTCGCTGATGTATGGCCGGGCCTGGATCTACTATCCTGATTATCGACGTTCCACCAGCAATAGGGCGGTGGCTTATGCTGTGGTCGGATTGCTATGGATAACCATCGCCGTTGTCGCCCCGGCCAACTTAGGGTTGTGGGTCTTGGTTGTCCTGCTGGGCGCCCTCGTGCCCCCGCTCATCCATTTATTCTACAAACTCACCAAAAGTACTGATCCACCTCTACCGCCTATCAAGTACCGCTTCACCTTGAACCGTTTCGGTGAGTTGACCATCATCGTCCTGGGTGAATTCTTTATCAAGCTGGTGACCAGCTCAGCTGGGCGAGAATTAGCGGCCGTTAATTACCTCATAGGCGCCGGCCTGTTGGCCATCTCAGTCAGCCTGTGGTGGCTGTACTTCGATCACCTGGAACATGCCAACCTGGCAAAAGTTGGCACACGGCTATGGTTCTGGACTTACAGCCATTACCCATTCCTGGTGGCTATCACCGCCTATGGTGTCGTCGGCAACCTGATTTTCGCCGCGACGCCGTTAACCCCACTGGACGACACGAAGCGGCTGCTGTTCACGACCGCCCTGGCCCTGGCGGTTCTGGCCTTCGGGGTTATCGAATGGGCCTCTAACGAAAAAGATGAGCCCCTTTCTCGTTCGGCCCAACCCTGGATCCGGTTTGCCGGCGCGGCCGCGCTGTTAGCCCTGGGCTTCCTCGGTGGTTCGCTCAATGTCGGCTGGCTGGTCTTGCTGGTTGTCGCCATCTTGTTGCTCCAGCTTGGCTGGGACGTCACCGTTCGCTTAAAACGGCCGGATCAAGCGATGGCTCAAAATGCGCTGAACACCTGAGGCGTAGAACTGGTGTGAATCTATTTGCCGCCTGGGACCGGCGAGCTAGAGTGACCCGGCCAAACCGGAAGAGCTAAACTGGCCTGACCAAACTGGCAGGGCCAAGTTGGCCAGGTCACTTTCGTTATCAGGGTTCTCATAAGTTACTCTGGAACGACCTGGTTTATCAGAGACTATTGAGCAAGGAGCCAGGCCAGAATGGTAGCCACCGATAATTCATCTAGGACACGATCGGCCGCATTATAATTCACGGCATCAACCGCCGTTAGCTCTTCGGCCGCTTTCTCCTCGTATTTCAAAACATGATTGGCGTTATCGGGATAGGCAAAGATCACATTCTCCATGCCCGCGGCCGTTTCTTCCAGCCGGGCGCCATCGACTTGCCAATCAACCTGGATATCCTTCTTGCCGATAAGGACCAGCACGGGCGCTTCGATTTCCGCCAACCACGCCGCCGGATTTACCTCAAAAAGTTCTCGGGCGAACGGTAGATTGGCCGGCGCCTCCAGGGAGAGCAGCAGTTGTTGGATGCCCTCCGGCAGATCCGGGCTGGGCTCCATGGGTTCACCCGCCAGGAAACGTTCGATGGCTTCATCGTAGAGAGCCAGTAGTCCCTCAGGGTCGGGAAAGGCGGCCAGTTGAGGCTCTAGTTGCGAGCGCATCAACTCGCCCATGGTTCGTCCTGGTGGAGCGGCCAGGATGAGCCCGGCGAAAGGGGTGTCGGGGTTTTGCAACTGGTAGTTGAGGGCATGCAAGGTACCTTCGCTATTAGCCAGGGCGAAGATGCGCTGGCTATCAACGGCCGCGTCTTCCGCCAGGAAGACCATACCGCCGGCCACCTCTTTGAGATGGCTATCCATGCTCAGTTTGCCCATCAATTTTTCCAAATTGGCCATCGCCTCCGGTCCTGTGACCCGCTTGTCATAGCGCAAGGTCACATAGCCGGCCCGGGTGAGCACATCAGCCAGGAGCGCCGCACTGCCATTGCTGCCGGGCAACAGCGGTGAATTCCAGTCGCGGTCGGTGGGGCCGCTGCCGGCCACCAGCAACACGGCCGGGAAGGGGCCCTCTCCTTCCGGCCGGGTCAGGGTGGCGTTGACCACCGTGCCATCGATTTCCCACATGACCTCCTCGACGCTGTAAGGTAGATCAACAGCCGGTTCCGTGGATTCCTCGACCCGTTCGGCGGCCGCCAGCTCGAAGGTGCCTGTGGCCGCGCCCTGTCCGAAATCACCGGCGATACCGCTTTCCGTCACCGTCCCGTCAAACATCGCCCCGACGCCGGCGATCTCGAAGTGCAGCTGATCGCCGGCCAAAGTAATGTTTTCCAGCGCCAATCCGGCCGCCCCTTGTTGCGGAATGTCGATGGTTCCGGCCAGCCCTCCGGCGCCTTCCGAAAATTCGACGTTAATGGCCAGCTCGATGCCGCTGGTGGCGATCTTGCCTTCCCAATAACCGGCCGGAGAGACGGTGATCTCGGGCTCGACCGCTTCTGGTTCGATGGTCGCCGTCGGCTCCGGGGTATCGGTTGGGGGTATTTCCGTAGGTATTGCGGTTGGTTCAGGCTGGGTCGCGGCCGGTTTCGGTGTCGATGGCGCAGGTGTCGGCGTTGGATCTTCCTGACTGCCGCAGGCGACCAGGGAGATCAATGTGACCGCAAACAGCATGATGGACAAGGTTTTCAACATGACTTTCTCCTTTGACTGGGAGCCAGGTCTGAGCCACCCATTCTTTATAAATTGGATCCTCAACCCGGCAACCGTTATTGTTTATTTGGACGATTTAAGCAGTAAGAATAATAGCACAACAATTTTTTGGTCTCATTCGCCAGATAACCGACGAAGTAAGAATTATACGCTTTCGTGATGTATTTCACGAACACGCTTCCCTGTTCGACCAGGATGATTCCAAGGTCAATTGAACGCGAAAAAACCTGCGGCGTTTCAACCTGCAATCAGGTGCACAATTGAACTACTAAGACACCGCAGGTTTCCATACAGCCACTCTGGAGTTGCCGTGGCTGTCCGACAATTTAATGCCATGATGATTCTCTGCTATGATAAGGTGACCCGGCTTAGCTGACCGGACACTTTTCTTTCCAGAAGATCCTCAGGATGAGTGAGCGATTAATGGCAGAAGCAGGGTTGCTATCAGACGACCAGGTGCGGCAAGTATTGGTGAAAGGACTGGCAGGGAACTTCCGCGGCCGGCGCGTCCTGGTGCTGATTCCTGACCACACCCGAACCATCCCCTTACCATTTCTTTTTCGGGAAGTGGTAGAACTGCTTCACGACACGCGGCAGCTGGATTTTATGGTAGCCCTGGGCACCCATCCGTCATTGACCGAAAGGCAGATATGCCAATTGGTGGGCATTACACCGGAAGAACGGCAAACGATCTACCGGCAAATAGGCCTGCTAAATCACACCTGGGATTCGCCCGGCGCCTTAACCCAGATTGGCACGCTGCCTCAAGATCAAATCAAACAAATCGCCGCTGACAATTGGCATCCTTCCCTGGGCGGAGACGTGAAGGTGAAGATCAATCGCGCCGTCCTGGAGTACGACCACATTCTTATCCTTGGACCGACCTTTCCTCATGAGGTGGTTGGTTATTCTGGCGGAGCCAAATATTTCTTTCCCGGTATTTCCGGCCCGGACATGATTAATACGACCCATTGGCTGGGGGCGCTGGCCGGTGTGCGCGACACGATTGGGATAAAAGAAACACCGGTTCGGACCATGATTCATGCGGCCGCTGCTTATATTCCGATACCAAGCACATTGATCGCCCTGGTTGTCGTGGACGGAGGGCTTGCCGGCCTATTCATCGGTGACTATCGCTCGGCCTGGCAAGCGGCGGCCGATTTGTCGGCCAGGCGGCATATCATTTGGGAAGATCGGCCCTATCAGCGGGTGCTCTCATGTGCGCCGCCGATATATGATGAGTTGTGGACGGCCGGTAAAGCCATGTACAAATTAGAACCGGCGCTGGCTGCAGGAGGCGAACTGATTATCTTCGCGCCGCATTTAGCGTCAGTCAGTCATGTGCATGGCAAATTTATTTATGGTGTTGGATACCATGTGCTCCCCTATTTCCTAAACCAGTGGGAGAGGTTCAAGCACTTCCCGCTGGCTGTTTTAGCCCATAGTACCCACGTTCGCGGTGCCGGCCGTTACGAGAACGGCCGCGAATATCCCCGAGCCAAAGTCACACTGGCCAGCCAAATTACCTCTGAAGATTGTGCCCAACTGGCCCTCGGCTACCGGAACCCGGACGAAATCGATATGGCGGCCTGGCAAAACCGTGAAGACCAAGGCATATTGTTTGTTCCGAAAGCGGGTGAGATGCTTTTCCGGGTGAAGGCGCCATGACGGCCGTGTATGTGATCATGGGTGTTTCCGGCAGCGGTAAAAGTACCATCGGCCGGGCCCTGGCGGCCGAATTGGGCTGTCCGTTTTTCGACGGTGATGATTTTCATCCGCCGGAGAATGTGGCCAAGATGTCCTTAGGCGTGCCCTTAGACGACGCGGATCGGGCGACCTGGCTGGCCCAACTGGCAACGCTGTTGGCGGAAAAAATAGAGCAGGGTAATTGGGCTGTTTTGGCCTGTTCCGTGCTCAAAAGGTGCTATCGTGACCAGCTTCGCGCAAGAAATGAGGGTCTACTTTTTGTCTATTTACAGGGCAGCTACGACCTCATCTGGCAGAGGATGTTAGCTCGCCCGGGCCACTACATGAAACCAGAGATGCTGCGCAGCCAGTTTGCGACGCTGGAGGAACCAGGCCGGGACGAAACAGACATCATGACCCTTTCCATCGACCAACCCGCATTGACCATTGTGGCCGAGATTATAGCCAGCGCCATAGCTTGAGTTGGGTGCCTTTGCATGGATCACCACGATCACGTCAACTTGTTGCGGTCGGGCATCGCCCGGCCGGGTGGTACCTGGGCCGACTTTGGCTCCGGCCAGGGCGCCTTCACCCTGGCCCTGGCGGAATTAATTGGGCCAGAAGGGCTGATCTACTCGGTAGACAAAAGCCAGTCCGCCTTGGAGCAGCAGCAACGAGCTCTCCAGAGCCGCTTTCCCGAAGTTGAAGTGCACTACCTGAAAGCCGATTTTACCCGGCCGCTAAACCTACCGCTCCTGGATGGGCTGGTGATAGCCAATGCCCTTCATTACCTGAAGGACAAGGACAAGACGGTAACTTTGTTGCGCGACGCCTTAGAGCCGGACGGCCGTTTCCTGGTCGTCGAATACAACACCGACCGGGGCAACCACTGGGTCCCCCATCCCTTTTCCTTCCCGACCTGGCAGCGAATCGCCCGGCGAAACGGCCTGCACGGGACCGAATTGCTGGCCACAACGCCTAGCAGCTTCTTAGGCTCCTTTTATTCGGCGCTAAGTCATGCGCCGGCGGCCGGTGACGGTGAATAGTATTGATACCTGATGAGGTATTCTCCGCCGTTCCCGTATCCGACGGCTCTGTTGCTTCCTTCACCCAATCTTGGATTACTCAAATAAGGGTGTCCAGAATATTGTGTAAACCCGAAATCAAGCTAATATGCAACGCTTGAAAAGGGAGAACACAAAATGACACAAAGAAAGAGCCGTAAACGGGCCAATCCGAAAGAGTACATGCCGGACGCAGAAAGCGTTGCCGCGGAGCTGGCCAAAGCAGAATCTATGGATGATTTCTTTGGCAAGGAAGGCATCTTCGCCAAGCTTTTCGCTAACACCCTGGAACAGATGATGGATGTAGAGTTGTCAGAGCATCTGGGGTACGAGCCGTATGAACCGAAGGGGCGCAATAGCGGCAACAGCCGGAACGGATATTACAACAAGAAAGTGCGAACTTCTGAAAGTGAGACGGGAGTGGGCGTTCCCCGCGACCGCAATGGAGACTACGAACCCAAGATTCTTCGCAAATATGCCAGCAACACCAACTAACCTAAGAGAATATCATTGGATTGTACGCTAAAGGGCTGAGTACTCGGGATATCCAGGACACGCTGCACGACCTGTACGGCGTTGAGATATCGGCCCAAACAATCAGCACCATCACTGACAAGATCTGGTCTTTGGTCGAAGCCTGGCAAAGCCGGCCTCTGGATGCTATCTACCCCTTTGTTTTTCTAGATGCTCTGCACATCAAACTGCGGCGAGTAGGAAAAATCGAAAATACGGCTATCTACGTCGTGCTGGGCGTGGATTTGGACGGCCATCGTGATGTACTCGGTCATTGGATTGGGGACGGGTCAGAAGGCGCCAACTTCTGGTTGAGTGTGGTCACCGACCTGCAGGCGCGCGGAGAACAGGATATGTTCGTTGCCAGCGTCGATAGTCTGGCCGGCTTAAAAGAGGCAATTCAGTCCATCTTTCCACAGACTCAGGTCCAGCGTTGCATCATCCACCAGATCCGGCAAAGCCTGCGCAATGTGGCCTGGAAAGACCGCAAGGCATTTGTGGCCGACCTCAAGACGATCTACCAGGCCCCCACACTGGATCATGCCACAGCCAACCTGCACCGACTGGCAGAAATCTGGGGTGCCAAGTATGCTATTGCAGTGAAGTCGTGGGAGAAGAACTGGGACGACTTGACGACTTTCTTCAACTATCCGGCGGAAATCTGTCGCATCATCTACACGACCAATAGTGTCGAAGCCTATCACTGGCAGCTACGGAAAGTAACAAAGACCAAGTCCTCTTTCCCCACACCGGAGGCGGCGCGAAAGCTACTTTACCTGGCCACCGATGACATCACAAGCAAGTGGATGATGCCGCTCCGGAACTGGCCGCAGGTGCTCAAGCAGTTGGTGATACGCGTTGAGGACCGAATCGAGTTATTGATGAGATCAGGGATTTACACAGAATTTCGGATACTCCCACGCCATTGCGTCAACCTGTCCACAAAAACGGCCATTTCTTTGTGCTGCTTATCGATTTTCACAATCCCATAATTATTGTCTGACAATAAACACTCGATCCCGTTGACGTGTTCAAAATGGTCGTCCAATAAATCAATGCCTAAGAAACATTTCGGAAATGCGTTTCTTTTGACAGTTTGATTAAGGTTGTCGCAAGGCTAATTCAACAACCCGGAGAATACCTACCAGTTAACGACGTAGACACCCTGTATAGACGCATTAAATCAAACCCCCGATACTTTGCTCATCCTCATCGGCAAACCGTTATTTGCTCCCTACCCAATGTCTGGCAGTAAAGAATTTCGGTTAAATTGGCTGACTCGCACTCTTTTGCCCATTCTTGCGCCCTCTTTTAGCGTTTTGTGAATGGTATGCGCAATTCATCCCGATTGCCAAATCTACATTTAGAATTGCTGTCGGCGGATCGGCCGAGCCGCCGGCATATTGAAGGTTGACAAAAGATTGCGGCGTTCGCGCCGGCCAGGCCGCCGGGCCTGAAAGCCCCTTCGGTCACCTCAGAGCTTGCTCCGAGTCTTTCGAGGGGGCGGGCCTTGCTAACAGCAGCGCCCCGCTGAGGCTCAGGCAAAAAAGCCCTGAACGGGCGCCACGCAAGCACAGCGATTTAGCGCCTGCAGCCTCGGTGCGCTCATATTCGCCCGCCATCGCCTGCTCTGGTATCTTAACGGGCAGAGGTCGGAAACAATGGGTGGATTGGCTGTGTGAATCATTTCCGCAGCGTCTTTGGATCAATTGGATGAGCCAATGAACGGATTGCGTCAAAGCCTCTATCCATCAGGCAACTGCTAAGTGAAAAACATGCCTTCAGCCAAACACGTGCAAATTGAGCAGTTACAGCAGGCCATCCAGGCGCTCGAAACGCAGCGCGCCATATTGGGCGAGGCGGTCGTAGACGCCTCGGTACAGGCGCTGCGCAAGCGAATTGACGAATTGGCGCCGGCCACACCATCCAGCCAGCAGCGCAAAGTCGCCACCATCCTTTTCGCCGACATTGTCGACAGTACCAATTTCGCCCAGAGACTCGACCCCGAAGACGTTCTGGCCATCATGGACGGCGCCCTGACCCGGCTGGCAGCCGTTGTCGAACAGCATGGCGGCCACATTGCCCGCTTTCAGGGCGACGGATTCAAAGCCATCTTTGGCCTTGACGTTAGCAGCGAGTCAGATCCGGAAAACGCCGTGCACGCCGGATTGGACATGCTGGCCGCTGCGATAGCGTACCGGCAAGAATTGGCACAAGAGTGGCGCCAGCTCGACTTCAACATTCGCGTCGGCGTCAACACCGGGCTGGTCATTACCGGCGGCATGACCGAAGCCGAAGACTCCATCTCCGGCCTGGCCGTCAACCTGGCGGCTCGCCTAGAAAGCGCCGCGCCGCCCGGCGGCCTGCTCATCTCCCACCACACCTATCAGCACGTACGGGGTGTTTTCGATGTGACGCCGCGCCAACCGATTCAGGCCAAAGGCTTCCCCGACCCGGTGCCCGTCTATCTCGTACAGCAGGCCAAACCACGTGGCTTTCGTGTGAGCACCCGCGGCGTGGAAGGCGTTGCCACCCGCACGATCGGCCGTGGCGCGGAGCTGGCCACGCTGCAAGAAGCGTACCGCGACACCATCGACCAGTCACAAACCACCGTCGTCACCGTGGCTGGCGCTGCCGGCGTGGGCAAAAGCCGGCTGGTGTACGAGTTTAGTAACTGGCTGGAACTGCAGCCGGAAAAGATCTGGCACTTTAAGGGCCGGGCCAACCAACGCACGCAGAGCCAGGCCCAATTCTTGCTGCGCGACCTGTTCGCCAACCAGTTTCAAATTAAAGACAGCGATCCCCTGCCCATCGTAAGACAGAAGTTTGTCGCCGGTATCAGTCGTTTTCTCGAATCTGAAGGCGAGAAGAAAGCGCATATCCTGGGCAGTTGGCTGGGGTATGATTTTAGCGACAGTCCACACTTGATTCGCTTCCAAGGCGAACCGCAGCGGATCATGGACCAGGCCACGCATTACCTTGCCCAAACCTTTGCCGCTGCTGCTGCTCAGGATCCTGCCGTCATCCTGCTCGACGACATCCATTGGGCGGATAACAGTTCGCTGGACGCCGTTTTCAAGCTTGCCCGACGGCAGCCGGCGCTGCGCCTGTTAATCGTCTGCCTTACTCGACCGGCACTGTTTCACGCTCGACCGGCCTGGGGGTCGGCGCTGCCCACGCATCAGCGCATCAACTTGAATCCACTTTCCCTGGCAATGACCCGCGACCTGGTTGCCGAAATTCTGCGCCAGGTTGAGCCGCTGCCCCAAATCCTGATTGACCTGATCAGTAATCGCGCCGAAGGTAATCCCTTTTACGCCGAAGAGTTGGTCAAGATGCTTATCGACGAAGGCGCCATTCTGACTGATCTCGATACGTGGCGCGTCGTGCCGGAACAGTTGGTCGCGTTGAATATCCCGTCGACCCTGACCGGCGTGTTGCAAACGCGCTTGGATAAGCTGCAGCCGGAAGCCCGGCGTGCGGCCCAGCAAGCGGCCGTGATCGGCCGTACCTTCTGGGATCAGGCCCTGGCGGCGCTGACGGCCCAGGCGCCGGCTGAGCTGCCGGCTTTGGAAGCGCGCGAGTTTATCTTTCACCGCGCCGAAAGCGCCTTTGCCGCGACCAACGAATATGTTTTTAAACACGCCCTACTGCGCGACGTGACCTACGAAACAGTCCTAAAACGACTACGCAGCCAGTATCATTTGCAGGTCGCCGCTTGGCTGGTCAAGGCGGCCGGCGCCAACGCTCGCAGCAAAGAGTTTGCAGCTCTGATTGGCGAGCATTTCGAACTGGGCGGCGATCAGGCGCAAGCGGCGCTTTGGTATACGCGCGCCGGTCGGCAGGCACAGGCGACCTACGCTCATCAAGAGGCGATTCATTTTCTATCACGAGCGCTGGCCTTTACCCCAGAAGCCAACGACGCAGCTCGCTTTTCCTTGCTTGAGGCGCGGGAACAAGCGTACGACGCCCTGGGCCAGCGCGAAGCGCAGGTCAAGGACTTGAAACAGTTGGTTTCCCTGGCCGACCGAATTGACACGACTGCCCAGGCCAAGGTCGCCTTGAAACAGGCTCACTTTGCCCACAGCATCAGCGAATATGACCGAGCTGTCGAACACAGCCAGACCGCCGTGGAACTGGCGCGCCGGGCAAATGACAAACATCTCAGGGTGCAAGCACATCTCGCTTGGGGAAACAACCTGTATCGCCAGGGACAATACAATAAAGCCCAGGAACAATACCAGCTCGGCGTCGTGCTGGCCAAAGAGGATGGCGCCCAGACAGACGTCGCCGCTTGCCTCATTGGGCTGGGCAACGTGGCCAACGACCTGGCCGATTTCACTATGGCTCGCCGCTGCTACGAAGAAAGCATGGCGATCGCCCAGGAAATGGGCAATCGGCGGGACGAAGCCTCCTGCCTCAACAATCTGGGCACTATCGCCAATTATCAGGCCGATTACGCCGCAGCCCAGGTCTACTACGCGGCCTCATTGGCCATCCAAAGCGAAACGGGCAACCGCTTTGGCGAAGGCGTCCTGCTCGGGAACCTGGGATTGGTGGCGACAAACAAAGGGGATTACCTCGCCGCCAGGCGCTATCATCAGCAGTCGCTCAGCGTTCGCCGCGAGATATACGACCGGTATGGCGAGGCCGGCTGCTTGAGCAACCTAGGCGCCACCGAGTATCTGCAAGGCGATAACGACCGCGCCGCCGCTACCCTCGAAGAAGCGCTGCAAATCCAGCGCGAAATCGGCGATCGCTGGGGTGAAGGGAACAGTCTGAATGAACTGGGCGCCGTCGCCCTGGCCGCCGGCAATGTGGCCGCAGCCGAAACGAATTATGACGCGGCGTTGGTCATTCATCAGGAATTGAACCAACCGCACTACCTGGCCGAAGATTGGGCAGGGCTGGCCCGCGTCAAACTGGATCAAGGGGACGGGCCGGGCGCCAGTCTGCTGGCCCAGAGGGTGATTGCCTTTACTCGTGATAACCCGCGCCTGGACGGCGCTGAGGATCCCATGCGCGCCTTTCACTTCACCTGGGAGACGGTAACTGCCCTGGGCGACTTTGCAGCGGCGGCTGAAGTCCTGGTCCACGCAGCGGCCATCATCCAGGCTTTCGTCGCTAAAAACGTTGATACGGCGGCGCAAGCCATGTATCTTCAACAGCCGCACCATGCCATTTTGTGGAAAGCTTGGCAGGCAAAATCCAGGACAGCAGCCGATGCCTCGACTTGACAAAGGCGTCAGTAAACTTGGCAAAAAAACATTAACGACAGGGCGATTGCCTGAGTGATGCAGCCGCCCTGTCGTTGTCTATGACGCCGCGCCGGAACCACACCTAATAACCCGGATACTCTGTCTGCTATACTATCAGTTTCACTGACCCCAGCCAACGAATGTTGGTCATTGCCACCTATGGAGCAGCCGCAGTCTTGTTGTTTCATACCCCTACGAAGTACGGCAGCGATCGCTTCCGCCAAATCTTTATCGACCACTGGGAGCGGTGGTGGGACTATCGCCGGGAAGAAATTCCGGCCGACCAACGGGCCTACGTACAGAAGACAGCCAAAAGGATGATGGGCTGTCGTAATCCTCAATGTGGCTACGCTCGCTATGTCTGCCCAAAGTGTCATGAAGAACGGATTGTCCCCTTCTCCTGCAAAACTCGTTTTTGTTCATCCTGTGGAAAAGTGCGTGCCGATGAATGGGTGCGTCGCATTTCGCAGGAATTGTTGGAGGTGCCCCATTTGCATCTGACCCTCACCATCGCCAAAGAATTGCGCCGCTACTTTGACCGTGACCGCTCCTTGCTGAAATTATTGCTTACCACCGCCGCCGATGCGGTCCGGCGGGTAATTGCCATCACCCTTGGTGAGATTCGGGTGGGCATGGTCCACACCTGCCACACCTTCGGTCGTGACTTGGTCTTCAAACCCCACGTTCATCTCGTTGTGACCAAAGGCGGTCTTGACAAAGATGGCAACTGGGTCGCTATTGATCGGATCCCTGGCGGTCGATTAGCCGCCACTTGGCGTTACTTGTTGTGTCAACGTCTGCGTCAGCTCTATCCTCATGATGGTCGATTGCACGCTGTCATTCGAAACCTTTATCAGAAACGGCGAGGGCTTCAGGTTTACACCGATAGTTTCTATCCCAAAGGCGTGCAGGCTGCTTCCTAAATCGGCCGCTATATGGGCCATCCCCCACTGGCTATGTCTCGCCTGACAAACTATGATGGCCAGCTGGTTCGCTTCTGGTATAAGGAAACAGCTACCGGCTTACGACGTGATGTGACGCTCTCTGCTCTCGACTTCATCTCTCTCATGGTGAAGCACATCCCACCCAAAGGCATGCAACTGATGCGCCATGCCGGTCTTTATGCCCGCAACACCAAAGCCAAATGGGCCCTCAAAGTGCAGCAGGCTCTCGATGCGATCCGGCTACAATTCCCTCTCTTTGACCTCAATCCTTTTTCTCAATCCGCTGACCCTATCCCCTGGCGGGAACGCATCAAAGCCAGTTTTGGGCATGACCCACTTGAATGCCCCAACTGTCAAACCATCATGGAATTGGTTGAAATCTGGGAGCCGGAGCGTCGCTACATTTGGATGAAACGCTGGTTAGAAACCCATCGTCGCCGCAAACTAGCTGCTGACGCTTTAC
>Ga0307377_10004828_pt1 | contig 14634 bp, 12 predicted proteins | sample TR3MG_FD_202535 | JGI IMG/M metagenome (GOLD analysis project Ga0307377, IMG submission 202535) | Soil microbial communities from Risofladan, Vaasa, Finland - TR-3 | ecosystem: Environmental > Terrestrial > Soil > Coastal area > Acid sulfate soil | place: Finland: Risofladan, Vaasa | collected... | reverse complement strand
GGTGCTTATCTGACAATGCGATTCTGACAGCAATTCGTCGAATGGGTTATACAAGTGAAGAGATGACAGGACACGGCTTCCGTGCCATGGCGTCCACGAACTTGGAACAGCTTGGCTATGACGTGCGGTTGATTGAGATCCAGCTTGCACACGCGGATCAAGACCAAGTGCGCGCAGCGTACAAGCGGGAAACTCACATGCTACGCCTCGACGAACGGAAAAAGATGATGCAGAACTGGGCGGATTATCTGGATGGGCTGCGCACCGGTGCTGCTGTGCTGCCGTTCAAAAAATTGGGTTAAGGCGGTCGATTGATTAACTCGCCATTGAGATAAACTTGGGTGATAAAAGTCCACCCACGCTCATAGAGACGGTCAGCGATGCTCATAGAACAGAGCTGATGCCTTGTTCAAACGGGGGTGTACGGATCGCAACGATCCCTGCCAGTGCGGCAGCGGCAAGAAATACAAGAAATGCTGCTTACCCAAAAATGCGTGACAATCTCTTGTTTGAATAATCTCCTACACACAACTCAAAAGGTAAACACATGAAGCCAGGCCGCAACGATCTCTGCCCCTGCGGCAGCGGGAAAAAATACAAGCAATGTTGCCTGAAAACGGAACAGTCTCAGCCCGAGGATGACTTTCTCTGGCGCAGGATACGCCGCGCGATTGAGGGATCGCCCGCGCAACTGCTAGCTTTCGCCGACAGCCATTTCGGGCAGGCGGCGTTGCTGGAAGCGTGGGAAGAATTCATGCCTTGGGAGGATGAACCATTCACCCCCGACACGCCGCACATGCCGATATTCATGCCCTGGTTCTTTTACGACTGGGTGCCAGCGCCACTCGAAACATCGGTCAAGCATGAAGCGCTGGACGGGCGCACATTGGCGCGTGCTTATCTGGACAAGAAAGGCAAGCATCTTGATCCGCTACGCGTGCGTTATATGGAGCAATGCTGTGTAGCGCCATTCAGCTTTTATGACGTTCTTTCGGTGCGTCCCGACGAAGGTTTTGTCTTGCGCGACATCATGACCGGCGAAGAAACCAACGTGACCGAACAATCAGGCTCGCACCATACGCAGGTCGGGGATATTATGTTTGCCAAACTGGCAAACATAGATCAAGTGACACTACTGGAAGCCTGCGCACCCGTGATGTTTCCACCCATTGAAAAAAGCGCCATCCTTGACCTGCGCAAGAAAATCCAAGATCGCAAACTGCCGCTCACACCGGAACTGCTCAAGGATTACGATTTTGAAATGCTGGAGATATACCACGACATCACTGACCGCCTGCTCAACCCGGCCATGCCGCAACTGCAAAACACCGATGGCGAACCGTTTGTGTTTAACAAACTGATCTATGACCTCGAATGTTCCCCTCGTGAAGCGCTCGATATTCTCCGGCAACTAAACCTGACCGAGAACGATGAGAGCATGCTCACCGGCGCAGAGTTCGATCCGACCGGTGAACTACGCAAGATCGAATTCACTTGGGAAAAACCCGGCAACAAAATGCACAAGGAGTGGAACAACACCATCCTCGGTCATCTTCGTATCAAAGGCGCAACCCTCACCGCCGAGATCAACTCCGAAAACCGCGCTCAACAATTCAAAATGATCATGGAAGAATTATTACCTGGCAAGGCGCGCTACAAAACCACCGTAATTCAGTCACCGCAAGCCATGCTCGCCCAAGCGGAAAAAGAAGGTGGCATGGCGCGTACTAAACAACACCAAAAGGAACAGGAAGAACTGAACAGCCACCCCGAAGTCCAGGCGCAAATGGCCGAATATATGCGCCAACACTACCGCGACTGGCCCAGCCAGAAACTTCCAATACTGAATGGCAAGACCGCGCTGCAAGCCATCAAGACCAAGGACGGGAAGGAAATGGTCGAAGCCCTGCTGATGGATATTGAACGCAGAGGCAAACACACCACCCCGCCGCTCGACCCCGCCATCATTGCCGAGTTACGGGAAAGGCTGGGATTGTTGTAAAAAGATTTGGGCAGGCTCAGGTTTTGAGACACCCAGGGGTATACACTTCCCGGCAAGATAAAAACCAAGTATCAAAAACGCCAAACATGCCACAGCAACGAGGGGATACGATTTTCAACTACTGGGACAAGGCCGACCCAGCCTACCCGCTCGAACCCAAGTGGCATCCGCTCGCCTATCACTGTCTGGATGTGGCGGCGTGCTTGGTTTGGGAGTGGTGATTACACATGTCACAGTTTGATTTGTCAGCAATAAAGTTTTGGGCAAAAACCACTAAAGATGATTTGCCGGGAATTTCCGTTTTTCACCATATGATGAACGTCGGGCTGGTTGCTGAAAATCTGGTCAAGCATTACCCACACTTGCTGGAACATTTCAAAGTGAATACACGGGAAGCGGCTTTGCTTGCTGCTTTGCACGACATCGGCAAAATTTCACAAGGCTTTCAAAGCAAGTGTGCCAAGTGGCTGGAGCAAACTGGAATGAAGGAAATCAGCACTTCGCAGGGTTGGCAGAACTTCGAGAGGTATCATGAAAAAGTCAGTCAATTCACCGTGCAAAATCTTTTGCTCCAGGATGGAATGAAGACAAATAGTGCGATCCACTGGGCAGTCGCGCCAGGAGCGCATCATGGCTACCTGCACCGTCCGGGCGAGCGTGGTCTGCAAGAAATTGCTGGCATGAAGAAGAATGACGAGTGGGAACAGGAACGCCAGCGGGTAGCGCGACAATTGATCGAAGCCTTGGCAGGAGAGCTACCCAAGACGGAAATCAGCCGGGAATCAGCGCATCTTTGGTGGTTGGCTGGTTTGATTTCAGTGTCCGACTGGATCGGATCGGACGAAACTTATTTTCCCATTGACCGCGATATTGAACTAGAGGAAAGCAGGGGGCGAGCACAATATGCCGTGGAAGCTATTGGCTTCTCTCATCCTGAGGCACGAAGCGGTTTGAGCTTTGAACAGCTATTTCCATTTCCACAAAACGATTTGCAGCGTGAGGCAGTGACAGCCATTACCGAGCCGGGGATTTACGTTATCGAAGCGCCAATGGGCATGGGCAAAACCGAGGCGGCATTGGCCTGTGCCTATCGCTTGATCTGCGAAGGAAAGGCAAGCGGCATTTATTTCGCGTTGCCTACCCAAGCCACCAGCAACCGCATCCATCTGCGCGTGGATGATTTTGTCAGCAAGATTTGGCCGGATGGTTTGGACACTCGTTTGATCCATGCCAATTCCTGGTTGATGGAAAATCTTAGTCAACCGGTGCCTGCGGCCACCGTAAAAAGCGATGCATCCGATGATGCCCGCGCTGGGCGCGACTGGTTTGCGTCGGCCAAGCGGGCACTCATCGCACCCTTCGGTGTCGGCACGGTAGATCAGGCATTGCTTGCTGTCGTTGCAGCAAAGCATTTCTTTGTGCGCCGTTTTGGATTGGCGGGCAAGGTGGTGATATTGGACGAGGTGCATTCCTACGATTTCTACACGGGCACTTTGATTCGCGTCTTGTGCGAGACGCTGAAGGAACTGGGCTGCACGGTCATCCTGCTATCCGCCACCCTGACACCTGAACGGCGCACGGCATTGCTGGGCAAAAGCGATGCCCTTGAAACTAATGACTACCCGCTGATTAGCGGAAGGCAAAGCGACGGAGCTTTTATCACGCCACGGGCAGCGCAACCGCCGGAAGAAAAAAAGGTACATGTCGTCTTTGTTGAAAACAAAATCGCGTTGGATGGTGCATGGAAGCAGGCGTGCAACGGTGCTTGCGTGCTGTGGATATGTAACACTGTAGTCCATGCGCAAGCTGTCCATGCACAATTGCAATTACTGGAAAAACAACGCGGACGTGAAGGAACGCCAGCGCTTGGCTTGCTGCATTCGCGCTTCCCACACTTCAGGCGTGCGGAACTGGAAACATACTGGATGGAGTTGCTTGGCAAGGACAGCAAAAATCGGCGCGGCTGTATTCTGGTTTCCACCCAGATTGTCGAGCAAAGCGTGGACTTGGACGCGGACTTGCTGATTACCGAACTTGCGCCTACCGACATGCTGTTGCAGCGCATCGGGCGGCTGTGGCGGCATCCACGTGGGAAGCGTCCTGTCGAACGCACCGAATGCGCCGAATGCTGGATTCTGAAGGAGGCGGAGACACTGGACAAATTGCGTGACATGAACAAGGAAGAGATTCGCAAAGCTCTTGGCGCGAAGGCATGGGTATATGCGCCTTATGTGTTGCTGCGCTCGTTGGAAATTTGGACGGAGCGAGACGGGAAAGACATTACAATACCTACGGAAATTCGCAGCCTGCTGAAAGCCACCTATTCCGACCGTGATGTGGAAGCGAAAGGCTGGCAGGCATGGAAGGAAGAAATTTTGGGTGAAGAGTTTGCCAAGAAAAAAATGGCGGAAATGAATTCCAACATTTGGAATCCCTTGCTGGACGATCAGGAAGGCGTACAAACTCGTGTCAGCACGGTGGAGACCGTCCAATTGATTCTGTCCACTGAACGCAAAAGTAAACAGCTTGCTTTGCTCAATTGCGAGCACGCCAACCTGTCGGATGATAAATTCCGGCTTGATACGGCACGGGCGCTACATCGCAATCTGGTGAAAATTCCAAAATCGGTATTCGCTGCGTTTCGCTCCGAAGAAAGCACATGCCGTTATGTTAAGGGCGAGCAGGCAGTTGCATTGGTGCAACCGGACGGAAGCGTGGACATCGCAGGTTTGAAAGACGGCAGATCGCTGCACTGGCATATTGATCGCGGGCTGGAAATTCGGCGCGTGACGGGAGGGAGAGAAGAACATGAACCTTGTGACTGAAGCATGGATTCCGGTGGTGAGACCGGATAGCAAGCCCGGTCTTGCCAGCCTTATGCAAGTCTTCACAGAAGGTCGGCAGTTTTCCGATCTGACAGTGCGTCCCCATGAGCGTATTGCACTGATGCGGTTGCTTATCTGCATTGCGCAGGCGGCTCTGAAAGGGCCGGAAGATATCGAGGCTTGGGATAATGCGCCAAATGCCTTGCCACAAGCAGCGAAGGACTATTTGGAGGAATGGGAACCGTCGTTCAATTTGTTCGATTCAGATAAACCTTTCTTGCAGATTGCCAAGTTGGGAAAACCTCCAAAAGAAAAGCCCGTAAAAAATCCAGACATCGAAACTTCCAGTGGCAATAAACGAGGCAAAAAGAAAGGGACGGAAGAAAATAAAGCTGATGAATCTAACGAGCAAAATCCGGTCAGCAAGCTGGATTTCGCGCTGGCTTCGCAAAACAACTCTGCGTTATTTGATCATCAAGCGACTGCGCCAATACCACGGGAGTTCAGCCCGGAATGGATTACCCTAAATTTGCTTACGTTCCAAAATTTTTCATCGTCTGGACGAATTGGGGTCGCCCTATGGGGCAAGGTCAAAAGTTCTGGTGGTGGCTCAAGTTTTGCATCTCCTTGTCTGCAAAAGCTTATGCTTCACACCTTCATCAGAAGAGCAAATCTGTTCGATACTATTTGCGCCAATCTAATGACGAAAAACCAAGTGTCTATGTATCTCAGCCCCTATGCGTGGGGGAAGCCACTATGGGAGCTTTTACCCGACTCAGCGACAGATCAGGTTGCGATTGCAAACACGATTGAAACCTATTTGGGAAGACTTGTCCCCATGAGTCGTTGGATAAAAATCGCTCCTCAAGGCAGCGAAATGATACTTGCTAATGGGTTTACCTATCCAGGACATCCAGACCGCCCTGCGGATGCAACTGCTACCGAAATCGTGGTAGAGGTAAAGAAGAAGCAGGAACGCAAACTGATTAGGGCTGATGAGAAGAGCATGTGGCGGCAACTTCCTGCAATTCTGGTTAAGTATGCAAATGACAGAAAGGGGCGAAGCCCCCTGTGCTTGGAAAATCAGGCAGGGGGTGATGAATACGATATTTGGGTTGGTGGTGTTAGCTGGAGTAGTGAAGGCGGCTATCTCGATACTACCGAGTCAGTGTTAAAAATCGTACCTAATTTACAAACGGATAGCGGTGTAAAAGTTTATGCGGATGAGGTACTCCAAGCAGAAATATTTGGCAAGAGATTGGTCAAGTCCGTAAGGGAATATCGAAAGCAAATCGACGGAAGTTTGGGGAAAGTAGATGATCCAAACTTGAGCAAGAAGAAAAAGAACGAAATAGAAAGTCGATTACTGTCCATCGCGTTATCCACAGCAATGCGCCATTACTGGACTGCCGTAGAAAAAAAGCGTTCGCTGCTGATGGCGCACGTGGAAGCCATCGGTACTAATGCCAAAGCGGTGGAGAAAACCCGCGATGCTTGGCGCAAAGCCGTGCATGGTGCGGCGCGGCAAGCTTACGCACTCGCCTGCGGACAGGAAACGCCGCGCCAGATACGCGCATTCGCGTTGGGCTTAGGCAAGTTGTTTGCCAAGCAGCAAACCCATGATGCACAAGAACCTGAAACCGTTGAAGCGGAGGACTAAATGATGTCGGAAAAAACAGCCGAAAAAAACACCCCGAAAAAACCGGGAGAAGGTCTGCTCAAGTTTTTGCGCAGCCGCCAAGAGGATCGCGGCTTCATGGCAAACTTGCGCTGCGCGCTGGTGGAGAGTAAGCGCCACCGTGCTTGGCCGTATCTGGCGAAATTCGGTGGCATCGGCGAGAAACACGGCAACAAGGTGGTTCAAACCGTCGCTGGTCTTTATGCCACCCATTCGGAAGAAACGCATAACGGGGATTACGGTGCGATGTGCCGCAAGCTTTTGAGCGATGACGAACGACAAAAGCTCAACCAAGCCGAAGGCATTGGCCCGGTGTCCCGCCGTTTTCAGCACCTTCTTGCGGCGGAAGGCGATGAGATTTTCGACCGCGTGGTGCGCCTCGTGCTGCGCGCCAAGGCGCAAGATATTCCAGTCAATTACGAGCAGTTGTACAAGGATTTGCTCGATTGGGAGTATCACGCCGACCGGGTGCGTGTGCGCTGGGCGCAAAGTTTCTGGACACCAGAGGTTGAATTGGAAGTAGAGGAAACGCCATGAGCTGGCTGGCAAAAATGTTAATCGAACCTGAACTGGCTACGCAGCGGCGACTGCAACTCACCGATGGTTACGCTTGGCATCAAGTTGCCTGGCAAGCCTTTCCCGACTTGGATGAACAGCCCCGAACTTTTCTTTCAAGGCTCGATTCTGCGCCGGATGGTTACACCTTGATGTTGCTTTCCAAAGCGCACCAGCCCGAGCGACCAGACTGGTGCCCAGAAGAATGCTGGGCGGTTAAACCCATCACGTCGGCATTCCTTCAACGCCGTTATTATCGTTTCGACTTGCGCGCGAATCCAACCCGCAAGGTGGTGAAATTGGATGCCAATGGACAACCTACCAAGAACGGACGGCGCAAGTCCCTCACCCGGCTTGACGAGCAAACCGACTGGCTTCAACGCAAGGCGATGGAGTCCGGTTTCACCATCGTTGAAGCGCCTGAAATCGGCTTTTGTCAGGATCAGGTTTTCCGCAAACGCAGTGAACATGGAGTGCATACCGGCGTGCGCTTTCGCGGTGTGCTGGAAGTAGCTGACCCACCGCGATTTGAAGATGCGTTTTACAAAGGCATAGGCAGCGCCAAAGGTTTCGGTTTCGGCATGTTGTTGCTACAACCCATCCAACGATAATTACAAACTTTCAAGAAAGGGACTCAACCATGAAATATCTCGAACTTCATATCCTGCAATCGTTCCCAGTTGCTTGCCTTAACCGCGATGATCTCAATTCGCCCAAAACCGCGATTTTTGGCGGTGTGCAGCGGGCGCGCGTGTCCAGCCAATCGTGGAAACGGGCGATTCGTGAATGGGCGCGCGATGAAATTCTGCCGTCGCGCTTCAAAGGGGAGCGCTCTCGCTACATCATTGAGCCACTGATTGAAGCGTTCAAGAGTTTAGGGCAAAACCAAGAGGAAGCCGTCAAAGCAGGGCACGAGCTTGCCGCTGCTTTGGCAACCAAAGATACTGATCAGCGAACCAAAACGCTGTTCTATGCAACACCCGGTGAGTTGGTTGAATTTGCTCGCGCATACTCTTCCGCAACCAGCAAGCCAGCGTTGAAAAAAGCCATTGAGGCTCTAATCAAGAAAGCGCCACAGGATGCGGCTGACATTGCTTTATTTGGCCGCATGGTGGCTGCCGATTTCACCGCGAAACTCGAAGGCGCAGCAATGTTTAGCCATGCCTTATCTACCCACAAGGTGGACAACGAAATTGACTTCTTTGCGGCTGTTGACGACAACCAGCCAGAAGACCAAGCGGGGGCGGGTATGACCAGCACGCTGGAATTCAATTCCGCCACCTACTACCGTTTCGCCGCGCTGAATCTGGATATGCTGGCAGATAAGGATCACTTGCAGGCGCTTAATTCGGATGAACGAAAAGAGATCGTGCGTACCTTCATCGAAGCCACGCTTCAAGCTGTTCCCGGCGCGCGCAAGAATTCCATGAACGCTGCCACCTTGCCGGGTTATGTGCTGGGCGTTGTGCGCAGCAGCGGCCATCCCGTCCAACTGGTTAACGCTTTCGAGAAACCTGTCCGTGCTTACGGCGGTAAAGGTTTGTTTGAAACTTCATTGGAAGCGATGAAAACCGAGCGCGAAAAACTCAATGCCACTTGGGGGTTAAATGTAGATAAGAAAGATGAGAAAGTTAAGAAAGTTAAGAAAGAGCTTTTCAGCGGCGCGATTCCCGATATAAATCTTGCCGATTTTCTCGACAAGGTATGTGCTCATGTCGAATGAAACTGCGTATCTCGCCCTGCGTCTGGAAGGGCCGTTGCAATCCTGGGGATTCGAGAGCCAGTACAACCGCCGCAACACAGGGCTGCTTCCAACCAAGAGCGCTATTCTCGGCATGTGCTGCGCGGCACTGGGTGTACCGCGTGGCTCTGATGAAGAGAAGGCGTTGCTTGAACAGTGCTTGGGTTTGAGTTTGTTGACAGTGGCAATTCCCCGTTCGTTGAAATACGGAGAAAAATTTGCGGAACTGCCGGTGCGGCGCATCACCGATTATCACACGGTGCAGAACACCAAAACGGCAAGCGGCAGCATCAAGCCCACGCATCTGACTTACCGCCAATACCTGTGCGATGCCGCTTTCGCTTGCGTACTTTCCGGTAATGCGAAACTCATCAACCGACTGGCGAAAGATGAGAAAGGGCAGGGATTGGAAAATCCAGTCTGGGGAATCTGGCTGGGGCGAAAAGCCTGCATCCCTACTGCTCCGGTATTCGCGGGTATATTCCCTGACGAAGCGGGAGCGTTGTGCGAGTTATTGGGAGTTCAGCCGCTCAAGGCATATACCCACCAACGCGAAGTCGAACGCTTTGAAGATGGCAACGACTCTTTGCCGGATCAGCCCTTGTGTTTTGCCGCACCGGATGGAATACGAAAATTCGCGCCGCGCCGGGTTGTTCTTAAGGAAGCGCAGTAATGATGGCATCGGCCATGCCAAAGTATTCGGCTGTGGCCTGCTGCTGGTACGCCGTCTTTAAATATTGTGCTATCATTTGATGGCACAATTTATTGAGAGGTGTAATTATGGATGCTTTTACTATCCGCGATTTACGCGAACGTACCGGTGAGTTGATACGCGATGCAGAGGCAGGCAAGCTTTCTATCGTCACCAAACATGGGCAGCCGGTATTTGTGGCAGTGCCGTTTGACGAGGCTTTGCTCAAGGAGGGGGTGGGGGTTGCGCTGGCAGTCAAGCTTTTTGACGGTGAGGTGATCAGCATCGGCAAGGCCGCAAAGCTTGCCGGGATGCCCCAAGGCGAATTCATCGATCACCTCGGTGCGCTGAAAATTCCAGTGGTGCGTTACGGCAAGGAGGAATTACAACGGGAGTTGGCGGCCTTTGAATAAAATCGTCATCGCAGATGCCGGCCCGTTGATCGCGTTTGCCCGCCTTCATCAGCTTGGCCTGTTGCCGCAGATTTTTGAGCGTGTGCTTGTGACGGACATCGTGTTTGCTGAGTGTGCCGGAAGATCGGATTTCCCTGAAAGTGCGCTTATCCAGGAGGCGGTAACCAGGAAGCAATTGGAGTTGTGTACATCGCCGGATTTTTCTGCGTTCGCGCAAAAAATTGATGCCGGTGAAGCGAGCGCAATTGCAGTGGCGATTGAGTGCGGGTGCGGGGTTCTTATGGATGATAAAGCCGGACGCAGAATGGCGACAAATGCCAGCGTACCGGTAATCGGCACGGTTGGTGTGCTGGTGCTGGCGAAACGCAAAGGCTTGGTTCCGCTTATGATGCCCCTGTTGAAAAATCTTGCAACTTCCGGTTATTTTCTGAGTGCGGAAATAATTGCCGCCGCATTGACAGCCTCAGGCGAATAAAAATGGCTGATCTCCTGCCTCCGCTCAAGCCCATCGCCATCAAGGAACGGCTCTCCATCCTGTTTATCGAAAAAGGCCATCTGGATGTGTTGGATGGCGCGTTTGTCGTGGTGGACAAGAGCGGTGTTCGCACGCATATTCCTGTCGGTGGCGTGGCCTGCCTGATGCTGGAGCCGGGTACGCGGACTTCTCATGCGGCTGTGGCGTTGGCTGCACGGGTGGGGACACTGCTGGTGTGGGTGGGCGAAGCGGGGGTGCGTTTGTATTCGTCCGGACAGCCGGGCGGCGCGCGGGCTGATCGCTTGCTCTATCAGGCCAAGCTGGCGTTGGATGATACTTTGCGGCTGAAAGTAGTGCGCAAGATGTACGCCATGCGCTTTGGCGAGGAACCGCCCGCGCGGCGCAGTGTGGAGCAGTTGCGCGGCATCGAAGGGGCGCGTGTGCGCGAGACATATAAACTACTCGCCAAGAAATATGGTGTGGAATGGAAAGCGCGCAATTACGATACCAGCGAATGGGACAAGGGTGATCTTCCCAACCGCTGTCTCTCATCCGCGACGGCATGTTTGTATGGCGTGACTGAAGCGGCGGTGCTGGCGGCAGGTTATGCGCCTGCTGTCGGATTCATCCACACCGGGAAGCCGTTGTCCTTCGTTTACGATGTGGCGGATATTTACAAGTTTGAAACGGTGGTGCCGGTGGCGTTCAAGATTGCCGCGACTAGCCCTCATAACCCGGAGCAGCAGGTGCGCATCGCTTGCCGTGATGTGTTTCGGGAAAGCAGGCTGCTTGAGCGCATCATTCCGGGGATAGAGGAGATGTTGTCGGCTGGCGAAATCGCCCCGCCCGTAGCGCCGGAAGAAGCCGTAGCGCCTGCAATACCTAATGCGGAAAGCCTGGGCGATGCTGGTCATCGTGCTTGAAAACTCCCCGCCGCGCCTGCGCGGACGGCTGGCCATCTGGCTGTTGGAGGTTCGCGCGGGTGTTTATGTCGGCAACTATTCCGCAAAAGTGCGCGACTACATTTGGAACCAAGTAGAAAAGGGTATCGAAGATGGCAACGCCGTGATGGCGTGGCGTACTAACTCTGAGGCTGGTTTTGATTTTGTGACGTTGGGAAATAACAGAAGAATTCCGGTGGAGTTGGACGGGGCAAAATTGGTATCTTTTCTCCCCGAACAGTCTCAGAGCGCTCTCTAAAAATTTGGTAGAATTTTGATTCGTTGAATTCGGTTCGAAATTCAGCGAGATGGAAGAAGTGTGTTCCCCACGTGCGTGGGGATGAACCGGTAGGGCAAAGCATAGCAAGCGGCGCAAAGAAGTGTTCCCCACGTGCGTGGGGATGAACCGCAGTTTTTGGGCGCGGCTCATTTACTATCTACGTGTTCCCCACGTGCGTGGGGATGAACCGGCGCAAACCGTGAAAAAATATTATACTTTGAAGTGTTCCCCACGTGCGTGGGGATGAACCGGTGGAATCATTCCCGCCGTTACCGCGCCAGCCGTGTTCCCCACGTGCGTGGGGATGAACCGCATAGCTGTAGCAAAGCGTGGAATTCCTTGTCGTGTTCCCCACGTGCGTGGGGATGAACCGAAGCGTGTGTTTGTGATGAACAGTGAAGTGGGGTGTTCCCCACGTGCGTGGGGATGAACCGGTACTGGAGAAAGCGTGAGTGTCTTACACGATGTGTTCCCCACGTGCGTGGGGATGAACCGGACAGTCAGCGTAGTGATTGCTTCTGTCACTTGTGTTCCCCACGTGCGTGGGGATGAACCGGAAGATGGCACACCAGCAGATGAATATTGGCTGTGTTCCCCACGTGCGTGGGGATGAACCGGTATTGTTAAGTCCATTTTACTCCCCTCATTTGTGTTCCCCACGTGCGTGGGGATGAACCGGCGATGCCGCTCCTGCTGCCGCAATGCCCGCAGTGTTCCCCACGTGCGTGGGGATGAACCGCCTGCCGGACATTCATCGTTTCACCGACTCCGGTGTTCCCCACGTGCGTGGGGATGAACCGCGTGATAGCTACCAAGACAGCTAACTTGGCCAGTGTTCCCCACGTGCGTGGGGATGAACCGGTTTAAACGGTGACGGTTCCGGCACTCCTTTAGTGTTCCCCACGTGCGTGGGGATGAACCGCCTTATGCAACATCTCCCAACGCTCATGCAACGTGTTCCCCACGTGCGTGGGGATGAACCGTATAGGTTAAATGCCCAGGCATGTACCATTCCGTGTTCCCCACGTGCGTGGGGATGAACCGCTGTCACTGCTCTGCGCTGCTGCCGAAAGCTGGTGTTCCCCACGTGCGTGGGGATGAACCGACGGAACTTCAGGCGCAGGTATCCCCCGCGTTGTGTTCCCCACGTGCGTGGGGATGAACCGAAAAATCAGCAGCGCGATGATGGCCGCGCTGCGTGTTCCCCACGTGCGTGGGGATGAACCGGTTGATCTGGGCTTGCCCTCTAACGCCGCGTAGTGTTCCCCACGTGCGTGGGGATGAACCGTTGTAGTTCCAATGAACGAATTCGCCGCCGTCGTGTTCCCCACGTGCGTGGGGATGAACCAGGCACGCTGGGCGGAAAAACTGCGCAAGTTACCGTGTTCCCCACGTGCGTGGGGATGAACCGCTGTATGAAGATTTTACCGGCCATGATGCGGAGTGTTCCCCACGTGCGTGGGGATGAACCGTGTGGGCGGCAGTTTTTCTTGAATTTGTGAATGTGTTCCCCACGTGCGTGGGGATGAACCGCCGGTTATCCCTGATGTAATGTTGCTCGTAGGGTGTTCCCCACGTGCGTGGGGATGAACCTTGAAAACGGTTGGTTGTGTTTTGAAACCGAACGTGTTCCCCACGTGCGTGGGGATGAACCGTAACCATCATCACTGGGTAAAAAATGGGCGGAGTGTTCCCCACGTGCGTGGGGATGAACCGGCGCAAATGGACATCGACGGAGCGATTGCCAGGTGTTCCCCACGTGCGTGGGGATGAACCGCACACCGCCGCTTCGGTAGTGGTAGGGATAATGTGTTCCCCACGTGCGTGGGGATGAACCGCGAAGGAGCGGCCCAGGTTGTTGTCACCAAATGTGTTCCCCACGTGCGTGGGGATGAACCGATGGTAACGCAAATCCGGGTCGATACAACCTGGTGTTCCCCACGTGCGTGGGGATGAACCGCAGATGTACCAGAGGCTCTTAAAACGGCCATTGTGTTCCCCACGTGCGTGGGGATGAACCGTTTTACAGCGGAGATTGTTGACATTTTAACTTGTGTTCCCCACGTGCGTGGGGATGAACCGATTTTCAGATTGTCAACTTTGACGATGTCGGCGTGTTCCCCACGTGCGTGGGGATGAACCGCATTCACCGTAAATATGCGCAGAATTGCAGATGTGTTCCCCACGTGCGTGGGGATGAACCGTGAGGGTGAGGAATTGGTTAATATGAGATGCAGTGTTCCCCACGTGCGTGGGGATGAACCGCTTTCAGAGGCACATTTCAGAACATGGCAAAGGTGTTCCCCACGTGCGTGGGGATGAACCGGAGCGCAGGCAAAGGCGATTACGATGGTGCGTGTGTTCCCCACGTGCGTGGGGATGAACCGTTGCCGATAGATCCCGTACCGTCAATTTAGGCGTGTTCCCCACGTGCGTGGGGATGAACCGCATGTTTGATACCTCCGTTCCAATTGATGAGGGTGTTCCCCACGTGCGTGGGGATGAACCGTCAGCCCCATCAGACCGCCGCCAGCCGCAAATGTGTTCCCCACGTGCGTGGGGATGAACCGTTTTCGCTGAAAATGGTTGCGTGATTGCCCCGGTGTTCCCCACGTGCGTGGGGATGAACCGGAACATAATATGTTGATAAATCAAGCAGATACGTGTTCCCCACGTGCGTGGGGATGAACCGGATGTCCTTGCTGCGGGTGTATATTCGGATGCGTGTTCCCCACGTGCGTGGGGATGAACCGACGCTATTTGACTCCGCAACGACTAAAGAAGAGTGTTCCCCACGTGCGTGGGGATGAACCGGTCGGCGGTATTGGCATGATACCAGCGGATAAGTGTTCCCCACGTGCGTGGGGATGAACCGAGAAACAGCGCATTGATAGTGAAGATTTAACCGTGTTCCCCACGTGCGTGTGGATGAACCGCTGTTATCAGCTACAACGTTGGTGAGAAGTCTGGAACTAGCTGGTAACATAATGGGCGGTGGGTGGGGCGTTACTGGATTAAGCGAGGTATTTCTGT
>Ga0307377_10004827_pt1 | contig 14641 bp, 29 predicted proteins | sample TR3MG_FD_202535 | JGI IMG/M metagenome (GOLD analysis project Ga0307377, IMG submission 202535) | Soil microbial communities from Risofladan, Vaasa, Finland - TR-3 | ecosystem: Environmental > Terrestrial > Soil > Coastal area > Acid sulfate soil | place: Finland: Risofladan, Vaasa | collected... | reverse complement strand
ATCAAGAGCAGATAAAAGAGCTACAGAAGCAGTTGGAAGGCGTGAAAAAGGAAAACAAAGAACTGTGGGATGCCATCAAAAAGTTTGCCGCAGATTTAGGAGTGTCGCCGTCAACAGAAATTATCGGTGGAGAAATTGTCAAACTTATCAACATGGAAGATGAGCATGACCGGCTGGTGAGGGCTATTGCAGATAAAGATGAAGCAATAAGCAAACTACAGGATGAAAATAAGACACTGGAAGCAAGTAACCAACAAAATCTTGTTGATAAGAAGGATGCAGAGGATCGTTTGAAGTCCTGTACCACAGGATCAGACACGCTCAAGACTACGATAACTGAACTGTCTAACAAGTTAGAAAAGATAAACGGAACGCTTGATACGCTTCCGGCATCAACACTTTTGGGATTACTTATAAAAAAGATAGCATTTTGGGAAAGGAGTGACACATGAACAAGATAGATACAGAAGCACTGAAGGAGTTTGGACGAGTAGCATTGCTCGGCTTGGTTTCTTGGCTTCTAACAGAAGGAGTTATTGTCGCATTAGTCAATGCACTCGGTGGATCATTGGATATAGCGGCACGGTCAATAATTACAGGCATTATCACAAGCGCTTTGAAGTCAGCAGATAAGTGGCTACATCAGAAAGGAAAAGTAGAAGAAGAAGCAACAGGAGAAGAAAACAAACTTACTCTTGGTCTGACAAGATTTTAGTGATAGAGTAAATATATGGGTATCGTACTCGACCATTTTCTCAACCGGCGGTTGAACCATGACCACACCGGACAGTTCAACAACCTATATCTCTTGAAAGCAGGAGATACGGCTACTGGTACGATCTATTTACCTACAACAATAAACCAAGGGAACGCATTGATAAACTCTATCAACGCGGGAAACACAACCATAAACGCACAGCGTGTGCAGTTATGGCCACGGTTTCACATGATGATGGGAGCATAATATGGCAGAGATACATAAAGTTTTGGGGCAAGTAGCACCTTCAGCGACATCGCTGACCGCTTTGTATACTGTTCCGGCGGCTACGCAGACTGTCGCAAGTTCTGTAGTCGTTTGTAATCGTGGTGTAGTAAACACCACCTTCCGTATCTCAATAGCAGTGAGCGGTGCGAGCGATGCGCCGTTGCAGTATATGTATTACGATGTGCCTATAAGCAAAAACAACACGTTTGTGGCAACCATCGGCATTACACTTGCGGCAACGGATGTTGTGAGGGTGTATGCCGGAAACGCCAACTTGAGCTTTACGCTCTTGGGTGTTGAGGCAACGTAATACTATGGCACAAGGATTTGCATACAATGATGAAGTCATACAACTGGCCGGTAATGATCCGGTACAAGTGTATGGTTCTGTTACCGCAGTTCCGTCAACAGAAATAACGATTGCAACATATACGGCAAGTGTTGAGGCAATCCTCAAAGGAGTATTTGGTGAGGGCGGAACAGACGGATTATTTATCCTCTATTACAACGGATCACCGATTTGGCGTGACAGAAATGCTTGGACACAACGAGGGATAGAGGCGGTACTTGAAAAGGCATTGGCTATTGGTGATATAGTAGACTTGAAGGTAACAAATCAAAAAACAGTAAACCATGTCTTTACTGGTGGATTTTTTGTCTATGAACTATGATAGATTATAAGAAGGAGATCGCACTCAAAAACTTGGAAGCACGACTTATGTCACAACAGGCATCGTGCGTAAATTGTGAAGCAGAAATACTGAAATATCGTGAGCATATTGAAAGATACGAAGCAACAATGGTATCGTTAGAGAAGGAAATACAAAATACAAGAGAAATGATAGAAAAATTGAAAGGTGGTGAGAAGTAGATGGCTGACTATGATAGCAGTTTACCAGTACGCACAGAAAATGATGGTGATGTTGTAGCAAAGATTGGTGACGGTACAACTCCTGCAAACCAGTGGGAGATCGTTAGTACAAAAGAAGGTGTTGTAACAGTTCGTGAAAGCGCAAGCGGAAATGAACTTGTCGTCAACACTGATGGATCAATCAATGCAAACATCGTTACCACGCAGATCGGTGATGATGTCCATATTTATGACACGGCAGTTGCAGGTGTTCCAAGCACTCCGGTCACAGTGATATCATATACCGTAACTACAGGAAAAACGCTCGCACTCAAAGCAATTTCCGTTGCATCAAGCGGAAAATCAAAGTTTGAACTTTTAGCAGGAACTCCAACAAGTGAAACAGTAAGGGCAGTAGGGTTTATCTCTACCGCATCCGGTATTGTTGAGGTGGTGTTCCCGCAACCGATTGAAATTGCAGGGGATGACAATGTTTTGGTTGTTATAACCAACATTGATAAAGCGAACCAAGACCTGTATGCGTTCATCAACGGCGTAGAGGTATAACAAACGTATGGCTGACATACCGAACCCGACAGGTGACATAACCATCTTTGGTGCGGATGGAGTGTACCCTGCGGAAGTAACATCGCTCAATGAACTAAAAACACTAAGCCCGCAAGAGTTGGCTGAACTTGTCGCACTCAAAAACCTGATAGGAAATCCGACATCTGCTACTGCTCCTGATTTATGGCAATACTACACATATCTTGGACAATCGTTTCAGTACAATACTACGTTCAATACAATTTCAGGATCATCGGAAACAGATTATGTATTGTTTCGTAATCCGGTTGGTTCGGGTAAAGCAATCCGCATACATGACTTAGACTATACTTACAATAAAGGAGCCGGTATTTCGATTTTCCGCGTGTATATCAATCCAACCGTCACTTCTGTTGGAACACCAATAACAATAAACAAAAAGCGCGTTGGTTCCACGGTAGCGCCTATTGCGCTTGCATATCTAACACCAACAATATCAGCGAGGGGTATAAATTATCGTAGTTTTGGACAATCGGCAGTTTCTACTTTTGAGTTGGAGTGTCACTTATCTTTTATACTTCCTGCTGGAACAGATTTACTTGTTACAATACAACCGGCGGCAAACAATACAGATCACGCGGTATTTTCTGATTGGTCAGAAGTGGTACCATAAAATTATATGGCAGAGTATCTTTATCATACATACATATATCACACAACAACCGATGTCATCGGTGTTGATCCGGTTGTCGAAGCGGCTAAGGTTGCTGATTTTGACACAAACTACAAAAGTCAGTGCATACTTGTCAGCGACATAATCCCTGCCGCCACCACATTTGACATCAATCTTGGGTATCTTGAGTTCAAGGCAAAGGTTGATGGCGTAAACATCCTATGGACTGACATAAAATATGCTAACGAAGAAAAAGTATACGATTTATATTTGATTACTAACGCACCTATATGAGAAGTAAAATAAAAGTTATTGATGTTACCGGATACAATGCCAATCAAATTGAGAACGGGATAAATGCCGCGCTTTTATACGGATGGAAGTTTTTGCAAATTGTTGTCGTTTCTACAAAAGTATTTGTTATTTTACAAAAAGATTTAGTTTCGTAATTGGAAGGCGGTGAAGAAAATATGAGCATCATTACATTACTTTTGATGTTGGTCGTGGCGGCAATAGTTATCTATGCAATACGACTAGCGTTTGCAGGACAGTGGAAAGAGTTGGTCGTTACAGTCGTTATTGTTATTTTAGCGTTATGGATTTTACAGGCGTTTGGGGTGACACTTCCAACGCTTCCATAAGAAAGGTGGTGAGTTTTTATGAAGAAATCAGCGTGTGTTGATTGTAAGGGTATACGTCCGAAAAAAGTTAGTAAAGGTGGCATGAAATCTCGGAAGATGAAAGCTCCGAAGAAATCATACAAGTAAAACTATGAAAAAAACACAGAAAGCAAAAAAGGTAGCGAAGGTTATGCGTGAGTTCAAGAAAGGCAAGTTGCACTCCGGTGGATCAGGCAAGATTGTCAAGAACGCAAAGCAAGCAATCGCTATCGCGCTGTCAGAAGCCGGTAAGAAAGCTGGCGACCAAGGTGCCATTTCTGATGCCGCAAAACGGCGTTTTGGTAAGTAAATAATAATAATTTCCATGCTTACTACTCTATAATAAGCCAGTGGTAACATTGGCGTTTTTGTTGTATGATACAATAAAACACATGAGTGACGTTATCAGATTTATTGATTTGTTTGCAGGAGTAGGCGGATTTCATTATGGGATCAAACGTGCTTGTAATCAATCAACAGATGAGGAACCCGAACAGGCCAAGTCTGACGAAGATTTGCCACTGCGGGAGCGGGAAATTATACAAGAGGTGTCACGGAGTGGACGGGGGATCAGGACTTCTGATGAAGTGGAACGAAACATTTTGCCTTCCGACACAGGGGGGATGCGGACAGTTCATATTGATAGAAAAGGAGAACGATATGACAACACTGAAAACTCTACACTACAGCAGGAGCGGACGGGGAACGCACCACGAAGGACGGATGACACCGAACAAGATAGGAACATTGAGTACCGGACAGGGCGGAGCGGGGAGAACAAATCAGACGTTTGTGGTGACGGATCAAAAGATACTTGGCCACAGCAGGAACAAAACGGGAAAACAAAGTTCATATCATATAAAGGAGATAGTGGGAACACTCAAACAACCATCGGGAAACCAACAGGATTTCGTTGTGTCTACTCAAACGAGTGGGATAAATACGCCAACTCCGTCTACCGAAAACACTATGGACAATGCGACCAATCAGACATCAGAACAGTTGATGCTCACACCATCCCTGACCACGACCTCTTATGTGGCGGATTTCCTTGCCAAAGTTTTAGTATTGCTGGCAAGAGAGGGGGATTTGACGACACCAGAGGAACACTCTTTTTTGATATCGCAAGGATACTCAAAGAAAAACAACCTCGATTGTGTTTACTGGAAAACGTCAAAGGACTGCTATCACATGACAATGGACGAACTATCAAAGTCATCCTCACCACGCTTACTGACTTGGGGTATGATGTCCAATGGCAAGTGTGTAACTCAAAGGATTTCGGCGTTCCACAAAACAGAGAGCGTATCATCATTGTCGGACATCTTAGAGGAACAAGTAGACCACAAGTATTTCCTATCGGAGAAGATGACAAACTATCTGATGGAAAGGATAAATCAAAAGAAAGACAATCACAAGCCGAAATTAGTCATGCACTCAAAGGTAGCTCCATGAAAGCCGACAATGTTTTTGTCGTACAAAACCTGTACGATGTCAGCTACACATCAAGAGTTCGAGAGTATAATGAAATCGCTCCAACAGTACGGGATTACGGAAGCGGTGGAAATAAGATGCCTATGGTAAACGGCATAAGACGGCTTACTCCGGTTGAGTGCGAACGGCTACAGGGATTTCCTGATAACTGGACGAAGTACGGAGCGGACGAGGAAGAAATAAGCGACACACAACGGTATAAAATGATGGGAAACGCAGTGACAACAAACGTAGTGACTGCAATAGCACGGCGACTTTTGTTATGATTAGCGTTCTTATCCCGACAATACAATACGATCACCTGCCAAACCTCATCAACGGCCTCATGCGTGAGATAGCAAGTGTTGGTGGGGAACTGATTGTTTCAAATAACGGAGCAAAGACCGCGACCAATCAATTACTGTCAAAGTATTACTGCACCATCATCAACAATGTCCGGCCACGCAGTTTTGCAGAGAGCAACAACGATATGGCGCGGATTGCCAAACATGACAAGTTATTACTGCTCAACGATGACACCGCAGTAGAAGTCGGATTTATCAAGAAGATGATTGATACCTTCCAACTACATCCGAAGATTGGTGTTGTCGGTTGCCGGATACAGTACATGAGTACAGGATCAATACAACACGCTGGTGTTTTTTTTACCAAAGAAGGATTGCCTTACGAGTTACGGTATACTGTTACTAAGCATCCTGATGCCGATAGAACACATGAAGTACCTGCGGTTACTGGTGCGTGTATGATGGTTGATAAAACCGTTTGGCGAGAACTCAATGGCTTAGACGAGGCATTTGTAAACGGGTGGGAAGATAACGATTTTGTTTTGCGAGCAAAAGAACGGGGATACAAAGTGTGGTATAACGGATCGGCTGGCATCCGGCACGTTCTACATGGAAGCGAAAAGTATGGACGTATGCTCAAAGAAGATGCAAACGTAGCATTGTACAGAAAACGATGGATTGAAACCGGCAGAGTGTTCAAACTTATATGAAACTTGCAGTCATCGTACCAACATGGAACAGGTCTAAGAACTTAGAAAAAACCATCAAGTGTTTATTAGCGCAAGATGTTTTTGAAACACATCATAACGTATCTATCTATATCATAGATGACGATAGTCAGGATAACACAGAGCATATAAGTAGATCATACCCTGTCAACTACTTCAAACACACACCACACACAGAGTGGAACGCAAGCAAGCCTCGGAACTTCGGAGCAATCCTCACGCCAGTCGATACAGACCTGCTCTACTTTGTAGACAGTGATGTTCTTCTACCGCCGGACAGGATACGAAGGCTTATTGAAACATGGGAACCAAACCCACTACCAAACCGCGTGATGATAGGCCCATATCACTTCAGCAGAAACGATATAGACGTTGATGCTCCGAAGTGGTTTGAGAAAGAACAACAAAACTATGATGGTGATATCCGGTGGAAACTCTTTGAAGAACATGAACCGATAGAAACAAACACAGGACTTCAATATGCACTTGCGTGTTTCGGTGGATCACTGGCTGTCAACCGTTGGTTCTTCTTCAAGGCGGGTGGATTTGATGAGGAAATGCTGTCAGGCGTTGAGGACGGTGACTTTGGACTGACGATGTGGGAAACCGGAGCGGTGTTTTCGGTGGATCGTGGTCTGTTGGGTTGGCATAACCCTCATGCCATACATGAAGAACGTGTGAAGTTTATCAAACCATGCGTTGAAAAACTGAACAAAAAGCATAATATAGACATAGTCCACGCTACCGGCGGCGTATATCGACAATGGGGCATTGATTGGAAACCACCGGAGAGTTGGGTGGATCAGAGTGGATATAAGAAAGAGGAACTTATATGAACGACATACACTTGGATATTGGGTGTGGGATGCGAAAAGCTGACGGATGGATCGGTCTTGATATCAGGCAGTATAAGGGTGTCGATCATGTTCTCAATATCGGTTCCGATGCGTTTCCACTACCGGACGACAGTTGCATCGAGATCAAAGCAATCCATGTACTTGAGCATCTGTATCCGCAGGAGTTGTTTCACTGCATGGAAGAAGCATGGCGTGTCTGTAATCCGAAAGGATCGTTCTACATAGAAGTGCCAAAAGCCGGTACTCCGGCATATTACATACATCCTGACCACAAGATACAATTTGTCGCAGATACTTTTGGGTTCTTCAATGTTCCGAGCGACCTCGATGTTCACGGATATCTCAATGGGTTTTGGCACGTTGCCGTTGAGGACTTAGAGCAATCAATACAGGCGACACTGTATCCGAACAAGCCGAACGGCAAGTATCCATATAAAGAGGTGAAGCGTGTTGGTTAGTCTTTGCTTACTGGCATACAAAAGACCGGAGTGGTTATCGGAGTGCGTCAAGAGTATCCACGCCAATAGCGATGTTCCGTTTGAGCTTATCGTCAACGCTGACGCAGATGATGAAACAGGAAAAGCCGCGTATGAACTCTACAAAGATGGGCTGATAAGCAAGCTCGTATTGGTTGCCGGAAAGAACCGTGGCGTTGGTCGTAGTTTTCAGAACTGTCTTGGCCTGGCCGAAGGTGACTACATTTTCAAGGTAGACAGCGATATCATGTTTGAACTGCGATGGCTGTCACCATGTATAAAGATTTTGGCGGATCAGCACGTTGCCGCACTATCACCATTTGACTACAGGCACTATGATCCTGCCGACACAAGGTTTCAGATAGAGAAGGAAACAGAGAGTTATTTTGTGGTAAACGATTTCGTCAGTAGCATCTATGGGTTCCGCCGGATGTGGTGGGATATCAACAAAGGAAAGATGCCGGACGATGGGTTCCATCAGGAGCTTCGTAAGTGGGGTGACTTGGCAATTACGAAAACAGACCTTGTGACAAATCGCGGATTTGGGATTGGAAAAACTGTGTATGTATCGCTCAATGAGAAAGGCGAAGCAGTCAAAACACCTACTCACGATATGCCAAAGGTGTTCGGGTATTGACAAGATATTTGCGATGATATAAATTGATTATACGTCCGGCCAAGTCCGGCATCCCTACGGTAAGAGGGGTAAAAATGAAAAGCCAGCGAACCGTTTTTTGGTGGTTCGGTAAGGTCACTCTTACCGAGTCTGACTTTTCAGCCTTGCCGACCAACCAAAGAACGGTTTTTTTATGGACTACAAAGAACTTACAGACATCCTGACCAAAGCTGGCTTCTGCATATTGCTTCAGTATGGTCGATCTTCAGGTGGTATCATGTGTGACACAGAAATAGAAACTCCACTCATCCTCAAACGCCTCTTTGAAAAAGACGAAAAAAAACTTCAAGAACTACACGATTTGATAAGCACTGGAAAGCTAAGTGAAACCGCATGACCGAAGCGTGATCTTCGGGCGGGATAGGAGTAGGAAGGGATAGGTTGTCTTATAAGGAAAAACACGGGGGGGCGCGAGGGTTCTTAGGGAGATATAGTTTTATATATATGAGTACACAAACGACTGACTTACATATAGTTATTGGACTGAAAAAGCGGTCAGATGGATCGTTTTCTATAAGTGGTATTGATATAGACAACGGCTTTCCGGTTCCGGCAGTTGAAAAACCGAAGCGTGAACCGAAGTCATATAGCAAACTTACATGGCTCACAACTATGAGTGACGAAGAAGCACAAGATGTTGCAACGCTCTGTGGAACTACACCGGATTTTGTTCGGATCAAATCAGCAGACCTTTTCAACTACTGTAGTTATAAGGGAAAGACGTATAAAGACTACCGACTGTTTTTGATAAACGCTGTAAAAAAAGATAAACCGTCCGGCTCGCAACACCTGAACCTATGAGTTATAAAGTTGTATTACAAGGTCAAGAAAAGTTGACTATATCGGACGAACAAGCCGAGAAGCTGATTGAAGTGTGGAAAAATAAAAGCGTATCCACAATTACCATAGGTCGTGACACCATCGCAGTATCTTCAATCAAAGGCATATTTGAAATCGCAAAGGCTGACATGACCAATCAGAACGAAAGCTGGAAGCGTCAGAACAATGAGTGGGATCAAACGTGTCTATCTATGTCTAAGTTGTCACCGGAAGAAAAGACCGAGAAGGAGCTGGCTATCCGCATCCTACCGGCAATCAAACTTGCAAGCGGAAAGATACCGGAACGCTCAAGCGATGTTATAGTCAAGCTATGGAACGAACTGATGGACTTTTTCGCCGGAAACCCACAGGTGCCACGATGTCCGATGAAGGTGTGGTATCCGATTGTAAAACCTGAACTCAATGGTAAGCCGTTTCTCACAAAGTTCTTGGAGTATGTGTCACGCAATGATAATGAGATTGCAAAGTGGTGTCACTTCAACCGTATAAAAGTAACCTTTGACTATCAGAAAGCAATGTCCGATGTCTGATCTATTTATGGATATACTCAAAAGGGAGTGCATGAAAAAGTGTGTTCATTGGGATATCAGTGATGAAGTGATGTCTAAGGCATTAGAAAGTGAAAAGAAACTATACGATCAGCACAAAAACAGTCCTGAACGGGTATTGTCTACGGTACACAATGACCGGATCGGCTCTATCGCACAGTTGGCGGTAAACGAGTATTTGTCCACGCTTCCGTATGATGTCATCACCTCTGATCCGTTTGAGAGCGGACAGCACAGTGACAAGTTTGATTTTATGTATGACGATGAGTGGTGTGATGTCATGGGATTTGGGATGAAGGGCGAAGGATATTATTGGATTACGGATAACTGGCGGATGCGATGCCACAATCATAAGCAGAAGCGCGAAATGAACAACTATGTTTTTGTCGGAGTAGACGAGCGAAAGTCTGTCATCCACATTGCCGGAGTAATCAGCGCGTTGTCTTTTTGGAACAGCGCCAAGCCGGTTGATTATGATGAGGATAAGCCGGAGCGTGAGCGCAGATCGTGGGTACCAGCAAGTTTGCTTCGTGGTTTCAGGGATTTTTACTTCCACACAACATCCGATTGAGGCTAAACATAGAGGTACAAATACCCATCTTTTCAAAATAGGAGCCATTATAGGGCATTACAGAGCCTTCTGTGAAAATGGCGTTAGCACACGATATAGTGATTGACATGACCTATAATATATGATACCATCCATATATAAAGGAGCAACTTATGAAAACAATCAATGTTCGCATAAAGACAGGTTGGAAAAAAGTACAAAACGAGCAAGAGTATGTTTGTGATAGGTGTGGAAATAGACTTTGGAAAGCACCTGACGGTACGACATACTGCAACGGAAACTGGAACGAGTGTATCCTGAAGAAAACAAACAAGCGGTGGTACCCATACAAAGAGTTTGGTTGTCACTATAAAATAGTCGCAGATGTTCTTATGGGTTGTCCGACAAATCAGGACGGAACGCCTGATGTAGACTGTGATTTCTATGTAGACTTTCCCTTTATTATGAGTGATAAAGATGGAAAGAAAGAGGTATTGCGATTGAAGGATATTTTCGTTGAACTTGAAAAGCGCCACTAATTTAGTGGCGTTTTTTCATACCGTATAAACAGAAAGGAGAAAATATATGAAAAAAGCAATTTATGAAAAAGTAAGAAACACAAACGATGATTTATTTGCTTTGGTTGCCCGTCAGATGGGATTGAAAAGCGGAGATATATCACCGCTTCAGGAAAATGCTTTTGATGAGGCGTGCAAGGCAATAGCTGAAGTCATGGAGCAATGGATAGAACAAAATAAATGAAAGGAGAAAAATATGGAAACATATAGAGTTGAGATAGTTGACTGCCACACTGAAAAAGTTGTAGCTGTTATCGGAAAAGGATTGGACGAAAAGCACGCAGAACGGCGTGAAATGACTGGATTGATGAGGATTGACACACACAACTATTTCGTTAGAAGCGTAAAGGAGTAATTGTTTTTTGAAAGGTGGTGATAATTTATGAACATAAAAGTCAAAAAGTACGTTGAGGCATGGATTGAGTATCAGCGCGCATCTAAGGCGCTTGATGCACTCAAGCCTGAAGTTCTTGATTTGATACCTGAAGTCGGTATTGAGGTTGATGGCTACCGTGTCACTGTGTCGGAGCGTCCGATATTTTCAGGCGTTACTCTTGATACTGCCCGCGAGTTTGGTGCCGTGAAAAAGGTTGTCAATACTTCCGTCTTGTCTGGTGTTCTGAAAGAAGGTCAGATTGTTGATGGTACAGTGTTTTCTAAGTACATCAACGTGCGTCATACTATATAAGCTCTTGACGGTGTCGTGGACTGAAAAAGTAGGTTGCTCCAACTTCTTACAATTTCTTCTACGTCCACGGCACCGATGAGGAACTTATGGATAATCAAAACGAAATCATCTGCCCTGATTGCGGTTCTGACCGCATCACTCAATCGCGTGAGTCGCGAGGCGCTGGCGTGGTTGAGGTTGTGTATGAGTGTCAGGAGTGTGGCGCTGTTATTATTGAGAGGTAACTATGGGTAAACAATTTATTGTTGAAATCAGAAAATCATGTAAGATGTGCGGTTCTGTTCTTCCAAAAAGATTTCGTACATACTGTTCAAAAACCTGTCGACAAAAAGCAATCAATGAAAGACACCGTCCATATCAGAAGCAGTGGCAACGCGATAAGCGTGGAGAAAAAGCGCCTCACAAGTTGCGGTGCGGTATATGTGGTAAGTGGTATGTTCAGGTCGGTTCTCATACAGTACAGCTTCACAAGCTAACTGGCAGAGAGTATCGTGAGTATCTTGGTTTGCCGGTAAAGCGTGGCGTTGTTCCTACATGGTATAGAAACCTAAAGGGCAATCAGGCTATTGAAAACGGAACTGTAGAAAATCTGAAAACTGGAAAACGACACAGGTATAAAAAAAATGATCCAAGATCAAAACAAAAATTATTTTGGAAAAGTCACCGGAGAGAACCGGACGATTATTATGAGTGAAAGGTGGTGATAATTTATGAAAAAAGTAGATGAGGCAAAAATTATTGAGCAGTTGGCAGAAGCTATGCCGTATCTGTATCGCATTATGAAAGAAAATCGTGGCAAGATACATAATAGTGCTGGATTACCTAACGAACTGGAAAAGCAGGTTATCATGTTGATGAGCCTCGCGTTTTCACTTGGTGTAGGATTTGATTTTGCAAACAAAAAAACGAACTAAGCTCTTGATGTTGCTCGTTTGTCACAAGAGCGTAAGCGGGCAACAATTAGGTGCTTGAGATTTGCTATATCGTGTGCTATTATCTTCTTATGAGTGATGATAACAAACAGCCCGTACTACTGCCACCAAAGATAGTTCGCGTTGAGGTTGATGACCAGCATTATTACTTCGTAAATGATGAGTTTTTTCCTTCCGTTACGAAGATACTTGATGAAGCAGGGCCGGTTGCGTGGGCGCTCAAAAATTGGTTGCTTACTAATACTCCTGAAAGTGCAAACGAAATCAAAACTACCACAGCAGATTTCGGAACACTGATGCACGATGCGTACCAACGGTTACTTCTTGGTGACGAGATTTCCCTGAAAGATGATTTCAATAATACTAAGGCAAAAAAACACTTGATGAGTTTTCATAGGTGGTTCCATGAGTTTGCACCTGATGTAAATACTATGCAGACAGAACACACCGTTGCCAGTGTCAAAAATAAGTTCGCCGGTACGCTTGATTTGTCCTGTAAGAAAGATGGCGAACTATGGATAATAGATTTCAAGACCACATCCGGTATTTATTACAGCCATGAGTTACAGCTTACGGCTTATAAGATCGCGTATGAGGAACTGTACAAAGTGAAGGTAGACCATGTCGGGATATTGCGAACAGGTACACGACATAAGAGCGAGTTTGAGTTCAAGGAAATCACACGCGAACCGCAGGAGTTCCTGAACGTATATCAAACATATCTGTCACTCAACGGTGGGGAAATACCAAAGCCACCTGACATCAAAGCGTATCCTGACACTATAAAATTATTTGAAGAAAGGAGTTAGTTATGGGAGATTTAGCAGACAAAGCAAAGGAGCGTTCACCGTTTCTAAGGCTTGAGAACAACGATTGTATCGTTGTAGCGTATAAGGGTTATAAGATGGTGCCGTCCACCTATGATCCTGAAAAAGAGAACTTTCGGTTTATCATTGAAACCGACCACGGCACAAAGTATTGGGATACATCAAGCAACAAGGTTGCACTTGTGTTTGATACTTGTGCGGAAGGTGATAAGGTGAAGATTTGCAAAACAATCATCACAGCGTCAACCGGAAAAGAACAAACCTCTTGGTCAGTTGAAAAACTGGACAAAAAAGGAAAAAGTATAAAACCTGACGAACAGAAAGCACCGGCTGAAGAAAGCCAAGATGCTGAAGATCGTCCGTTCTAATAACTTATGTCACTCGCATTGGACAAGAACAAACGTAGAGAACTCGCGCATGGTTACATGGAACAGTTGCGAAATCTTATATACGAACAAGGACTTTCAATCATTGAGATAGGAAGGCTCCTGTTAGTGTTCAAAGAAGAAAAACTGTACGAAGAACTAGGCCATGAGAACTTTCGACAGTTCTTGTCCGATGCGGATATCGGTATCGCTCCGTCAACCGGATACAACCTGATGAGGATATACGCACTATATGTAATCAAGTTCGGGTTCACGATTGAGGAACTGTCAGAGGTTCCGTGGGGCAAACTCCAAGCACTTGCACCGATCATAGACGGCAAAGACAAAGATGCCGCGAGTGAGTGGTTGAACAAAGCGAAGGTGCTTGGTGCCAGCGACTTCCATGATGAGGTCGCCGAGTACAAGGAAAATAAGTCGTATAAGAAAAAGTTGCCGTATCCGAGGGTTAGGCGTTGTCCTGATTGTTCGGGTTGGCGTATAGAGCCTGAACCACACACGGTCTGCCGGTGCGTGGATTTGCCTATAGACAGCAAAATATGAAACAATCATTATTTACTAAGATGCACTTGCTCCAAGCATTGAAAGATGCCGGTGAGCCGTGTTCATACAGCAGTTTACTTTATTATGAGAAATTGGGCGTTGTCAAAAAGCCTACACGTTCTATCCCTATGGGTGACAGATCGTATAGGGCATACACGCAAGCGGAAATTGATAGGACTGTTAGTAAGATCAAGAAATACCGCAGTAGGAACACTACATAAGTTGAAGTTTTGAAAGATAGGGCAGTGTGGCCAACGCCATTGCTTCCCTGTTTTTCAAGCCCTCAAGAGTGTAAAGACCAATATGACCTGCCAAGGCATATAAATAATTTTGGTCGTTGAAAGGTGGTGATAATCTATGACCGTACAGAAAACTACGAGCTACAGTATGTTCAAGTTTGTTCGTGGAAACAGGAGTGTCAATCGTACCTCGCTAAAGAACCTTATGGTTTCGATAAGCAAGAAAGATTTGCTTGAGGAAAATCCAATCATCGTCAATCAGAAGTTTGAAGTGCTTGATGGACA
>Ga0307377_10004823_pt1 | contig 14649 bp, 14 predicted proteins | sample TR3MG_FD_202535 | JGI IMG/M metagenome (GOLD analysis project Ga0307377, IMG submission 202535) | Soil microbial communities from Risofladan, Vaasa, Finland - TR-3 | ecosystem: Environmental > Terrestrial > Soil > Coastal area > Acid sulfate soil | place: Finland: Risofladan, Vaasa | collected... | reverse complement strand
CACACGTTTCACAACACCTGTCACTGGCACCAGTCCTGTCAATCAACAGGACACAATCAGCTTTGCAACGGCGGCTGGTGCTGGTGAATTTAAGACGTTGACGACAACGGCTTCAGGTGAAGTGAAAACATATTCATACACAACTTTGGGTGCTGACACTGACACTGTCATTCGCGATGCAATTCTTGCTTTGATCAACGCTGACAATGATCGAATCGTTGAAGGCGTTTCAAGCGGTTCAGGCGACATCATACTGACATCAAGGGTGACTGGCTTTGCCTATGCGCTTGCGGTGTCTGGCACTGGTGTGAACGCTGTGAACAATGCTGTTGCTGTGCTGGGTTCTTCAGCACTTCGACTTCTTCGCAAGATTGAAACTGAACTGACGGCTTGCAAGATTGCTGGCATCTTGAAAACAAAGGTCGCTGAAAAGTTGACCGCGTCAGGTGTTCGTCAAGACATCAAAGACGAATCGTGCGCGAAGCAAGCATTGATGCTGTTGAAAGACATTCAAGACGGCAAATTGCTTCTTGATGCACCATTGATTTCTTCAGGCGGCGGTCTTGAATCAAGTTCATATGCAAACAACTATGAACGCAACGTGAAGCAATGGTGAACATGAATGGCTGAAGACCTTCAAGACAAAGCATTCATCAAGATGACCCTAGACAATGCGCTGGCTTTCGAGTCAGCCATACACAAGGCCGTCAAGAAGTGCATTGATTTGTCTGAACCATTCGACATCATTGCTGACGACTTCTATAAGTCAGAACAGGCAATCTTCAATTTGAAGTCGCCTGGCGGGTATCGTGATTTCAAGTCAGAAAAGTCAAGACAATCAAAGCTTCGCGCTGTTGGTTTTGCATACCCGCTTTTGAAAAGGTCTGGTCGATTGCAAAGATCAGTCACACAGCGCGGTGACGGTGAAGGCATTCTTCGAATCAATTCGAAATACATGATCATAGGCACAAGCGTGCCATATGGCATCTTTCACAACAGTGATGAACCGCGCAAGAAGATACCACAAAGAAAGTTCTTGTTCATCGGACCAGAATCACGCGAATTCGCAAACAAGCAATGGGCTGGCGGTCGTCTTGTTCGCTGGGTCGGCACAATTGAAGGCCATGTCGCGGCGGTCTTAAAGGATATGAAAACATGAATGTGAAATATGATACTGAAAGACTTTTGAATGATTTGAAAGAAATTGTTCAATCAAATTTGAATACGAAGATCAACGAAATTCAAGCTGAAAAGGCAACGCTTCTAGGTGCTTCGAACTTTGCGGTTCCCGAAGTGCATGACGATGCGTGGTTCGATTCGCTTGATGACAAAACAGTGAACTTCGACCCTTATGTATACTATGGGGTCAGTGACAATACCGTGATTGAACTTGCTGGTGCCGAGACCAGTGACGTTTCGATCTTCTTCACCGTAGTTCTTCACTACAATGGAAGTGATGCCGCGATGTTTCGCAAGATGTTGCGATATATTCGTGCGCTTCAAGAAATTGTGGCTGAAAACTTTGACGCCATTCCATGCGCTTCAAATCTGACTGTGAAAACAATTTCACCGACAGATATGAAAGACCTTGACGGCGACACCTTTCACAAGATCGGCGGCGTAGTGATCAACACGGCAATATCATGAAAAGGTTCATTGTGGGTAAACAGCGAACAAACAAAACAAACAAAGGAAGTGAATAAATGGGCACAACAGCACCAAGAAATTTATTCGGTATTCACTCAATTCTGTTTTATCGTCGAAGTGACGGCAAACCCTACGGACCGCCGTTGAAGGTTCTTGCGTCAGGCGGGGTTGATTTGCCCGCCGAATTCGAAGATTTGACTGGCGGTAGTGAAGTTTTCACTCTCGCTTCAGAATTGAAGTCGATCACACCCGAAATGAAGATCACAACAAAAGACTATGCTGACTATCTCTATGAAATATTCATGGGTGCGTCAGTGACGAAGAACGCGGCTGAACTGACTGGAAGCGTTTCGAATCTTGCAAACAAGTCTGGAACATCGCTTTTCGATGCCACGACTGGCGTTGCTTCAATCGCGCCGCTGGCGGGTTCTGAAGCGAATCTGAAGTTTGCAAAGTATGTTCTTGTTGCGACTGGCGCGACAACAGTCAATGTTCTGGCATCAACAGACATTGATTTCAGGCGTGGCGTTGCGGTCAACTATCAGAACGACGATCTTGAAGTTCTGGCAAGTGACGTGACGGTTCCAGGCACAGGCGGCACAGTCGGCATACCTTCACTGGGTCTTGAAATCACTGGCGGTTCAGGTTCAATCGCATTTGTGACTGACGACACAGCTGAATTCGAAGTCAGACCCCCGAACGCTGGTTCAACTGACATCGTGATCGGCGAAGTCGGCGCGACATTCCCAGAATTCGGCGCAATCATATACGCGGCGAAAAGGGGTTCGGGCGAAATGTTTGAAATCACTTGTCACCGCTGTGTCGGCGGCGGCTTGCCGCACAACTTTGAAGAAAAGGTTTTCGCGCAAGCTGAACTGACTGTCAAAGTTTTGAAAGATTTCGACATTGATCGTGTGATGACCATGCGTTCAATAGGGTTCTAGTATTGTTTTGGAAGTGCGGGAATGTTCTAGGCGGGAACGCTGGCGAACATGAAAGTTCTTCCCCAGTGCGGGGGTGCGAAAGTGCCCCCGTATTTTTATTTGAAGGTGCGGGTCACTGGCTTTTGACCAGCACAAAGCGCACCTAGGATTGCACACCCCGCATAGGTGAAAAGAAAACCCCAAAGATTCGATATGTTCTTTTGTTCTTTTCGCTTTTGATGAAAACATTGAAAGCAATGGGGTTCAAATACAAATTCAATTTATTTGTCAGGTTCTAGGTCTGACTTTCGTGGCATGAAATTCTGTGACGCATATCGCACCCATTCACTGACGTTGCCGTCGGTGAACACAGCGGCTTTCTTCAACACGTTGTTGTATTCCTTTTCAGAAATGCGAAAAGTGAGATTCTTGCCAGGGTCGCGTTTGACTTTCTTCAATCGAAGGTTCATATTCAAACCATATTCAATGCAATACAGAAAAGCAAGCACAAATTTGCAATACGGGGGAACGAATGGAATCAACAGAAGTTCAGCGAACACTTGAAAACATTGTCGGCGGGCCATATGTCTTTCACTTGAAAGAAACACGCGACGACAAGGGAACAGTCAAGAAGGGTTTGCGGCTGTGCCTTGAAGAATGGACTATCGACGCCGAAAAATGGGCAAAGGCGAACTTCGGTTCGATGCAAGTTCTTTTCAACAAGTTGATGCGCATAGGTTGTGACGACGACGAAACGATTGATGCGGCAATTGCTGTTGCGGCATACAAGCTGACAGACGAAAGTCGAAGGCAAGTTGACGAAGCACGCGGCAATCTGACGACAGAAGACTTTCTTCGCAAGAACATCACATACAAACTTCTTGCACCGCTTTGTGTGATTGAATATCATATGATTCGTGATTCGATTCCCCTTGATTTGATCGAAGAAGCGCAAAAAAAAAGCGCGATTGCACTGACACAAATGCAAGGCAATCTGGCGAAGACGAAGAAGAAGAATATGAAGTAGTTGACTGGTCATACTTTCTTCACGTTTTCGGCTTTCACTATGGCTTCACAAAAGAAAACGTGATGAAATTGACTAGGCGACAAGTTGTTCTATACATGGAACGATTGAACGGCCAGTTGATGAATGATGCACAGTTTGAAGCAAAACTTCACGGCTTCAAAATGAATGCACCGATTAGAATTCAGAAATGGTCGAAAGAAGACGATGACAGAATGAAGACACTTGCAAACAAACGATATGAAGAAATGCAAGCTTCGATCTAGGGGTGAAACGTGGCGGCTGAAGCAAAGATCAAGATTTCTGGCGACGCAAAAGAATTCACGAAAGCCATGGACAAGGTCAAGTCTGACGCAAAGAAAGCTTCAGACGATTTGAAATCAATCGCAACAGGCGGCGCGGTCGCATTTGCTGGCTTCGCGGCTGGCATTGCATCAACCGTTGCTTCAGCGGCAAAGTTCGAAACAATCGAAGCACAATTTAAGACTTTGACAGGTTCGGTTTTGCAAGCACGATCAGTGCTGAAAGACCTTCAAGACTTTTCATCAACAACACCATTTCAATTTGAAGATGTCGCAAACGCTGGCAAACAACTTCTTGCATTCGGCACACCGATTGAAGACATCAAGAAAAGACTTCAACAGCTGGGTGACGTTGCGGCGGCTTCTGGCGCACCTTTGGGTGAAGTGACACAAATCTTCGGGCAAGTCGCGGCGGCTGGCAAGCTGACAGGCGAAAGATTGCTTCAGCTTCAAGAACGCGCAATACCTATCGGACCAGCACTTGCAAAGACTTTAGGTGTTGCTGAAAGTGCCGTGAAAGACCTTGTGTCGAAAGGCAAAGTTTCAGTTGATGAATTCAACAAAGCATTTGCATCGCTTTCGAGTGAAGGCGGGTTTGCATTCAAGGGTATCGAAGCACAAGGCAAAACGCTTGACGGTTTGATTTCAACTTTGAAAGACAATTTCAGTTTGTTGTCAGCTGGCATCGGCAAAGAATTTGTGCCATATGTGAAGCAAGCTGTTGCGGGGTTGTCGAACTTTCTGGGAAGTATTCGCGAAAACGAAGGTGCTGTGAAGGCCATTGCAAGAATTCTTGCGGCTGGTGCTGGCATGGCTGGCTTCGTGACCGCGCTTGCACTAGGCGGGCTTGCGCTGAACAAAATCAAGCTTGCAATTGATTTGCTTTCACTTTCATTCAAGGCTGGTCGAATCGCGGCAATCGGGTTCACGGCGGCGGCAACACTGGGAATAGGTTTGATCATTGCGTTCTTGCCTGAAATCATTGCCTTCGCAAAAGATATGTATCAATCATTTGAAATTGCAAAAGACAAAATCATCAACACGTTCAAGAATCTGGGCACAAACCTTTTGAACATCGGTGAAAAGATCGGCACGTTCTTGAAGAACCTTTTCACTTTCAATTTCGCTGAAATCAAATCAAGTGCGCAAGCTGTGAAAGATGCCGTCAACAAAGCGATTGATGACACGTTCAAAGACGCAAAAGAAATCAAACAAACAATTGTGATTGATCGTGAAGTTCGTGAAAAGAAAGCGGCTGATCAACAAGCGAAGATTGACAAAGATTTGAAAGACGAAGAAGACCGCGCAAAGGCGGCGGCGTCGGCAAAGGCAAAGATCAAGGCTTCTGAAACGGCAATGCTTGCGGCTGAAGAAGATCGACAGAATGCAATTCTTGCTGAAAAGACGGCGGTCAAGAAAGACATCGTTGCATTGAATGCTTCGGGTGCTTCAGCGGCGGTCATCAAAATCAAAGAAGATGAATTGTCAGCGTTGAACAATCTTGCTTCAGCAAAAGACGCTGAAGACATTGCGCTTGCCGAATCACGTCTTGCAAGGCTTCGTGAAGAAGCTGAAGCGCGAAAGCAAGAAGCAATCGCGGCTGAAATTCTGAAGCGCGAAGAAGAAAAGGCTTTGAAAGATGAATTTCTTGCGCTTGACGAAGAAGACCAGGCGTTGTTGAACGAAAAGAATCTTGAAAACTTGAACGTCGAACAGCTTCAGCGAAGACAAGCTTTGACGGCCTATGCAACAGACGAAGCGGCAACGAAGAAGAAAGCCCGCGAAATGCAATTGAAAGATGAAATTCAATATGGCAAAGCATATGCGCAAATTCAGGCGGCTTTGAATTCAGCACAAGTGCAAGGCGTGAAGTCAGCAACAGGCGAACTTGTTCAGCTTCAATCTTCGCGCAACAGCACGTTGAAAGGCATCGGCAAAGCGGCGGCAATTGTTCAAATCGGTATCGACACGGCGAAATCAGCCATGGCAATCTTTGCTGGGTTTTCAACCATTCCAATTGTCGGGCCAGCACTGGGTGTTGCTGGTGCGGCGGCGGCAATCGCATTCGGTGCTGAAAAGGCAAACAATGTTCGAAGTGCCGCAACAGGCGGTATTGTTCCAGGCATCGGTTCGGGTGACGTTCAACCCATGATGCTTGAACCTGGCGAAATCATTGTGCCGAAAGCTTTGTCACCGACGTTTCAAGATCAGTTCAGTGTGTCGCCTGACGAAAACGCACCGCGAAGACAATCAGAAATCAAGATCGGTTCAATCATAGGCACTGAAGAATTTGTTCGATCAAGCTTGATACCAGCGATTCGCGATGCAACAGAACTAGACAATGCAAACATAGGGGTTCGTTGATGTCATACACGCATTTCATACCGAAGATTGAATGGTTGAAAGGTTCTGTGACTGGAACAAGTGCAATCGGTTCCCCAGTGATCACGGCAATTGCTGACACAAGCGCGGTCGTCACTGGCGCAACATACAATATGTTCTTTGAAGGTGCTGGCATACCAGCTGGCGCGGTTGTTCTTTCGAAGACCGCAAACACAGTCACACTTGATCAGAACGCAACAGCGGCGGCGACAGTTTCATTTGATTTCGGGCACAGACTTGAATTCGATTTGCCGCCGAAGAAAGAACCCATAGGCACAGACCCGAAATGGTCTGGTTCAACATCAACTTCGAAGTCAGGTCTTGTTCAATTCATTGAAGACTATATTGAAATTGAAACATCACTTCAGTTCAGTCACGTTTCACAAGCAATCAAAGACAAATTTGAATGGTTCTTGTTGAAGCATTGTTTGCGCGGTTCTGAATTCAGCTTCTTTTCTGACAAGAATGAACCAGCAAGTGAACTTGTTGTTGAAAAGAATGACAACTACACAACGCCAGGCTTCAAAGTGATCACGCGCAAAGGTGCGGGCTTCAACTTCATATGGTCGTTCAAGTTCAGCTTTCGAAGGGTGTATGTGTGAGTTTTGACAGTGACCTTGCGGCAACGCGCCAGCTGAAGATCAATCTTGTTTTCAAGATCGAAGACCCCGACCTGGGTTCGGTATACTTTTCGAAGTATCAACCGCAAAGCGGTCTTGTTGTTGATTCTGAAAAGGTCGGCATCGTCACTTCGTTTTCTGTTCCAGGCCAGCAAATTGACCTGTTGTCGAGTCGATCAGACATCGGTTCGGCAACAGTTGAACTTGTTGACAAGAACAACGTGTTTTCATTATTTCTGGGCAAGCCGCTTTCAGCTTTGATCGGTTTGCGTGCTGACTTGTATGTCGGCTTGATCACTGACACGGGTATGCCATTCAGTGAATATGTTCCAGAAAAGATTTCATATATTATCAAGACAATCAGCAAGCGCGGCGGCAAATACAGCATCGGCCTTCGTTCGCCAGCCGACAGAATGCAAAAGGCGGTATACAACTTTCGTGGGAACCTGACGACACTTGTGACTGACGTTGCAACATCAATGGTCATTGAAACTGGAATCGACAACTTCAAGGCGGCTTCAGGCGGCGACCCGCAACGTGCGAAGATCGGTGACGAATTGATTCAATACACGGGCAAAGTCTTTTCGTCACCGAACACAACGATTTCTGGCATATCACGCGGCGACGAAACAAGCACAGCCGAAGAACACAAGGCGGGCACAGAATGCTTCTTTGTTGAAAAGGTTGTTGAAAACCCGATTGATCTTCTTCTTCAATTTCTGACATCGACTGGCACTGGCACAAACGGCGCATATGATCTTTTGTTTGACGGCATAGGCATACCGATTGCCGAAATTGATGTTGCGAAATTCTTGTCAATCAAAGCGACCTTCTTCCCTTCAGACACGTTCACACTTTTCTTCTATGACATACCGAATGCGTTGACATATCTTGAAGTTGAACTTCTTCAGGCAAACAATTTGCGCTTCACAGAAGTTGACGGCCTTGTGTCTGTCGCCATTCTTGATCAGTCTGTGCCAGGTGCGACATTGCCTGTTGTTGACGAAGACGTGATTCTTGCAAAGCCCGCACCTTCATGGAAGTTGTCAGAAAACAGATTGTTCAATTCGTTTGTCATGGAATACTTCTTCAATGAAGGCACTGGCACATATGCAAAGACAAAGCAATTCAACAGCACTTCAAGTCAGGCAATTCATGGTATTCGAACAACATCAAATTTCAAATTCAAAGGCATTCAAGCTGACGGTATTGCGCAAGAACGTGGCGCAAGATTGCTTGCACGCTTTTCAACGCCACAATCTGAAATAGGTTGTTCACAATTCTTGAAGACATACAAAACACCGCCAGGCGAAAAGGTGACATTCACGCACCCTGATATGCCAGCACCAGGCGGCGGCATCGGGCTTTCGCACGAACTTGAATTGCTGAAGAAGGCAATCAACTATGCAACAGGTCTTGTTGAAGCTTCATATGTTTTCACTTCATACATCAATCTTCGGCGCGGTTTGATTGCGCCAGCTGATCTTGTGGCTTCTGTTCTGGCTTCAAACAAAATCACTGTCGGTTCTGGTCGCGGCGCATTGTATGCGGTCGGGTATGTCATGAATTTGTACAATGCTGTGACTTGCGCGTTGATTGACGGTTCAAACAATACGATCATTGACGTGACTGGTGACACAATCACTTTTGCAAACAACTTTTCTGGGCTTGCCGCTGGCACAACCATGATCAGGTTTGCTGACTATGACTTCGCAAACGACACACAGCGTGCGAAATATATGTTCATCGTCGGCGGTTCTGGTGTGTTCGGTGACGGTTCAGGCGGGTACAAAATCTTTTAGGGGGAACGAATGGCATTCATCACAATACCGCCTGGCGACGTTGATCAGGGTTCAGTCGTAGACGAAAGCTTGATGTCAGGCAAGATCAAGAATGACCTTGATGACTTGAATTCAAGAACAATTGCGCTTGAAGCACTTTCAGGCGGCGGGTCTATTGCGTCGAGTGACGCTGAAGACATGTTTGCTGACATAGTAGCTGGTGGCGAAGATGACATTTCGAGATTTTGGCGCGTTCGACATCATTTGATGATGAGTACAACAGGCAATGGCGCAACAAGTGAAGGTACTGATCTTGATCAAAGTGAAAAGTATGACAGGTTCTTTTCTGACCCGAATTTCACAATTGCTTCGGCCTTCAATGCAAATGCAAACGCATATCTAGGTTCAAACTACTTCCTTGAACAGAACGAACAAATTCAATTCAAGATCAAGAAGGGTGAAAATTTCTTCGCGATAGGCGTGCTCATGACAACGACAACGGCAACAGTCATGCGCGTGTATGTTGACGGCGTGAATGTTAATACACTAGGGCTTGTTGATGAAAATGACGTTGCGGTTCCAGCTGATATTGCGACGAACTTCGGTTCAGTTGTGTACGGCAAGACATTTCAATTCTTCGGTCTCGACGGCGAAGAACACGTCATCACGATCAAGAATGAAAATGCTTCAGCATTAGAAATTCAAGTGCTGTATGTTGATGTCGGATTCAAGTCAGTTGATTTTGCAATTGATCACACGTTGAAGTTGAATGCTGGTGTTGCCGATGTTGGGGGAATCACAGCTGACTTTAATGAAGGCGAACATACTTTCACGAAGCCGACTGAAGGTCTGGCAAATGGCTATACTGGGATGTTGAAGATTGCACAAAGCGGCACAGTCACAGCGGTTGACGGTCTTTCACCAGCGGCAACACAAACAAAACCGAACACGCTTCTTGCGTTTTCTGGCGGTGCCGTGACTTCATTGCCAGTCAAGAATCACTTTGCTTTTCCGAACAATGGCATATGCTTATTTCAGCACCCTAGTGGTGCTTCATATATGTTTTCATATAGTGGCAAATCTTCACCGACAATTGCAAATCAAACGCTTGATTCAATCATATGGGCTTCACAACCGACTGAAGATTTCACGCCGCTTGTGCCAGCGGCGGGTGCGACATATGTTGTGAATGAATGGCGCGGTGACGCAAGAATTGAATACTTCGCACGCGCACCGATCTTGATTGACGGCACGAACAACAAAATTGATTTTGAAATAACATACAATGGCGTGACAACGCTTCACGCGGCAACAATACCTTCGGGCTGGTATTCGGCTGATCTGGTTCCAATTGAAAAGGCCGTCAGAAAGGCCATGCAAACGGCAAAGTCAATTCAAGGTCAATACTTTGTGACATATGACAAGCGCGCACAACTATGGTCAATCGGTGTTCGTGGCAAGCAAATTTCGAAAATCAACTTTCGCTGGGCAACAGGTGCAAATTCAAGTTCAAGCTTCGGTCCTGTTCTGGGCTTTTCTTCAGACATCATTGACGCGACATCATATGTTTCGCCATTGATCAAACAACATCTTGCACAACGCGTGTTCGTCGCTGATCAATCTTTCAGGTCAACAGAACACCCTTCGATCAAGTATTCATGGGCTATTTCTGGCAACACTTCAACGCCTGAAGCTGACTCGCTTCTTGCTAGTTCATCATTGCCTTCATATAGAAGACAAGCTGGCGCGCCTGGACTTTTGTTTGACATATATCCTGACGACGATTGTTGCGGCATGACCCTTTCATTCATGCGCGAAGATGTTTCGACTTATATGACATATCAGATTGACAGACAAGACGTGACATATTTAGTTCAGCCTTCGCGACCGAACGACGGTGTCGGTCCACTACGCGGCACAATGGTCAATTGCTTTATATCATTCCCGAAGGGTTCAAGAATCATCACAATCAAGCCTGAAGTGAATACATGGTTTCAAATTGAATCTTCGACAGTCTTCATAACATTCTTCGGGTATAGACAACACTTCACAAAACCGCCGTGGGAAGTTTTGACACCACAAGAAAAGATTCTGAAGACGTTTGAAGTTCAACCGCTTCGTTTGTTTGGCACACTTTACGGTCACAATACAGCACTATATTCACCACAAGCTTCGAACGACAACATAAACACGATCACAGAATCGGGAACGTGGGGGCAAACAACTGACAACTCATCGTTCAATCAAAGATATCGTTCTTCATCAACTGTTGGGGGTTATGTTGAAGTTGAATTTGTTCTTGTCGGCGACGGCGGCGGCATCGGATTGATGTCTGTTGTCAGCACAACTACAAGTCAAGAAATGACAATTTACTTGTCAACGGCGGCAATTGTTGAAGGCACTGACGAAATCGAACGTATGTCAATCGACTGGGGGACCCCAAAATATGATGATATTTTATTTGTTCACATGGGTCTAAAGGCTGGCACATACACTTGCAGAATCAAGAATGATCATTCACAGACCCTTGTGAATACTGCAATTTTTATTGTTGATACTGTTGCGCCACAGCCGCTTGCAACGACACACACTGAACTTGCAAATACTGGTCAAGGTCTTGCGTTCCCGTTGAATGTGAAAAGAAGAAATGCACAAAGATACGGCATAGACAAACAGCCTTCGTATATAACCGAAGGCGCTATGAAACTAGGCATTGTAAATTCAATCAACTATTTAGTCAGCACAAATTCTGTGCTGAACAATGACGATTCGATAGCGGTGATTCAAGGTTCTGCGCAATATTTTTCTGCCGCCGCCGCAACTTTGGCGAACGCATATTTTCAAATGCCAGCTTTCTGTCGATCACTTGTCAGCCTTCATACTGAATTTTCAACTTTTTCAACTGTCGTGACTCCACAGGTTGACGGCGTTGCGGCGGCGGCAAATATATCAATGCGCGAATGTGTGAAAGGCGGCCTTGCGCCTTCGACAACCCGCGATGCACCAGTTCGATCATTCGTGAAGAATTTCGAATACCCGATTTCACACAACGCTTCTTTGACCTTCAACATGGCATTCACGGACGGTCTTCGAAACAACCAGAAGGTCATATTGTTTGACGGCACAAACTATGAAGAAGCGTTTGTCACAAACATTGTGTTCAACACATCGTTCGACATCAAGAAAGCGTTGACAACTGTTGTCGCAGCAAACGTCACGAAAGTTTTAACGTGGGGTTTTCACAACCTGAAGATGATTTCTGGTGACGCTTTGACGCATAGGTTGTCTGCATTTGAATATGAACCATTGCCGCTTGAATGGTCGGTGCTTCAAAGCCGCGTGACAACTTTAGGCAAGCGCGAAGACATTCGTGAAGCATTCTTTTCATTTTCTAGTGCAATTATAGCAAACGGAAGCGTCACATTTAATTTTGAGTACCCTTTTCATTCTGACGGCGAAGCTGGCGACCCGACCAGTTCACATATTGAAATTTTAAGAAATACAAAAACTGCCACAAACACTGGTCCTCTTGCCTATTTAATCAATAGGGGTCTGAAAACAATTCAAATCTTCAACAATGTCGGCGTGGGAATTACACACACAACAACCTTGTATGTGAAGTCACGCCGACAAATTTCAAAATTAATCAACTTGTTGATTCGGGGGTAAAATATGAAAATGTATTTCATTGTTGAAATTGTGCGTGATGAAAACGGCGACGTGATTGAAAGAAATATACTTCATGCGTGTTCAAGCCCTATGCTGAAGCGCGGTGTTGAATGTGTCGCAATACTTGACGAAACTGATCGTGACGTTTCAATCACAAAAGTCAGCGTCGATGAAAGCGGCGAACTATTTCTTGAAGACGATACTGACAAAATTGCATTGCAAACAAGTGAAGACGAAATTGCATTGCGGGTGACACGCATTAAATTCGGTCAACGTCTTGTGGCAATCATGTCGATTCGAAATGATGCGAAGTCTTTGACGACGCAACAGATTGTTCAGCTTGTCAGTGATTTTGCCGACATCAATCAATGCTGGCTGAATGGTTCAATACAAACGTCACGGGCTTTGATTGACGCTTTGACGCCTGACGAAACGATTCTGACAACCGCTGACAAGACCGCAATCCTGGCTGAAATTGATGCGAATTTGACGGCACTGGGGTATTGATATGACAACGCCTGACTGGAATTTCAAACAAGTCATTCTTCGGGTCTTTGACGACCTGAAGAACGCCTTGCGCGTCTTCGTTGTGAACACAGCGACAGACCCGATTCCCGTCACGGTTGTTTCGGTCGGCAACACAACCCCAGACATTGCAAATGTGTCTTGCCCAATAGCGGGCACAGAATACAACTATGCGTTGCCAGCTGGTTGTCGAAAGTTCTTGTTGCGTTCAAGAAATCTTTCGAAGATCACTTTTGCATATGAAACAGCCGCGACAAACGTCTTGACGCTTGAAAACGGTGTATCATTTGAAGATTCCAATACATACTTGAATCAAACACTATATTTCAAGTGTTCAAAGGCCGAAGACATTGTCGAAGTCGTGACATATGTGTGACGACTCACTACCATAAACAAAGGGGAACCCATGATCACATTGAACAAGATACTTTTCGACCCAACATTGCCAGCTGACGGCGCGTCTTTGGGTGCATATCTTCGCGCAAGCGACGGCACGCTTCTGACACATACCGATGTCAGCGGCAAGAAGGCACTTGATGTCAACATTGCTTCTGGCGTGAACGTCGAAGTTGATCTTTCACACGTTGACGATTCGATTCGTCTGGGTGACGGCACAGCATTATTCACAAGCACTTCAGAAAACAGTGACATCGCACTTGATGTTCATATTTCAAACACTGAACTTTCAGTCATTCAAGGTTCTGATTCACCATGGTCAATTGATGACAACGGCGGTTCATTGACTGTCGATGCTTCACAACTTGACATTGATGACCTTGACTATACTTCAGACAATGTTGCGATCAAAGGTTCAACTGGCAATCAGCTTGTTGTCGCGGCTGACGGGTCAATCGGCGTGACGTTTGCTTCAGCAACGGCGGCGGCATATGGTGCAAAGTCGATCACTTCAACAGCAACAAAAGTGATCACAACGAACCTTGCAAATCGTCGCAAAGTGATTGTTCAGAACCTAGGTTCGAAAGATATGTTCTTCGGGCACGATGTTTCAGTCACAGCCGCAACAGGCATATTGATTTCAGCTGGTTCTTCAGTTGAACTTGAACTGGGTGCAACACTTGACGTGTATGCAATCACAGCGTCAAGCACCGCCGATGCGCGATACTTTGAGGTTGCATAGACATGATCAATGACGACATCTTCTATGGCAATTTGAAAGGTCTTTTGCGAACTGGCAAGTGGAACATGAACGCCGCTGAAGCTGTCGCACTTGTTCAAATCATTCAAGAAATTGACAGGCGGCAACAACCGCCTGTCATCACTCCGAAAGAAGAACCGATCAAGAAAGCGAAGAAGAAGGTGAAGTGATATGCCGATCAACAATTCAGGCAATGACGCTGAAATCGTCAAAGGCTTTTCACAAGGCGTTGTGACTGTTGGAAATTCAGAAGTTGAAGCAATGGTCGGCGGGTCACGTCGTGACGGTCGGCAAATGCTTCGCGTGTACAACAAATCAAGCAACGTCATTTATTTCGGTCCTTCAGGGGTCACAACAACAACAGGCGAACCGATTGAAAAGAAGCAATGGGTGAACATACCAGCCAGTGACGGGCTTGCACTATATTTGATTGCTGGTTCAGCGGCGAATGACGTGATTGTGAGTGAATGGTCATGATTTCGAAGTCACCAGTCGCTTCAGGCATTCCGTTCGACAACGCCACAAGCGGGTTGACTTCATTGAATGTCAAAGATGCAATTGACGAAATCGTGGCGACTCTTTCAGACCCATTTGCACAAGCTTTGTTTGACTATTGTGCG
>Ga0307377_10004822_pt1 | contig 14649 bp, 18 predicted proteins | sample TR3MG_FD_202535 | JGI IMG/M metagenome (GOLD analysis project Ga0307377, IMG submission 202535) | Soil microbial communities from Risofladan, Vaasa, Finland - TR-3 | ecosystem: Environmental > Terrestrial > Soil > Coastal area > Acid sulfate soil | place: Finland: Risofladan, Vaasa | collected... | reverse complement strand
ATCAGAAAGAGCAAAAGAGGTTTGACTAAACCCACAAATCAGGAGTAAAAAACAACCCCCGCGTCGCTACGCTCCGACTGTCCAGTTTGCCGTGGACTGAGCGTCCAGTTTCAGTGGAATACGCAAGCAGATTCAGAAAACTCTGGAGGTGCCGGCAATTCAGCATCTAGGTTATCCCTTGACCTATAGTAGTCGTACCTGTCATTAATACGAATAAATTCAGATACACCAAAACCACGTTGCGGAAGCACCACAACAGGAACACGCCTCCCTGCTTTGCGTCTTGCCCAATAACCACGAGGCGGTACAGGAATACCAGATTTTTTGCACACCTTGGCAAGCCACACATCAGAAACTCCAATTGTCTTCGCAACTGATGTTATCGGTGATTCCCAAACGAGTTCGAATAGCTGCTGACGAGAAAATTGATGTGTTTTTGAATTCATGGTTTGGGAAGCCCTTTTGACGATTAATTTCACTTGAATTTGTTACAAGCACTCTTGATGTCAATTCCACAATATTATGGGTTCCCATAAATTGGCCTGCCATTTTCAAGAAAATCTTATGGGAACGCATAACTTCCGCACAAAATTGGATAATTTATTATGGTGTTCATAAGCTCAGAGGAATCGCCCCTGAAATTAAAAGGGCCAGATAAAGTGATTAAAAGTACATTTTAATTTTTTATTGAATAAAATGAGCTTTTTATCATGTTAGGCCTGATTGTTTTACATATGAAGTCGATTGGGGTGTTTTTTTATTACCCGATAAGGGTTGCACCTTGACCGGAAGTCAGCTGGTGATAGGATGTCAGCTATCTGTGCAACATGCTGACGCTCGCCTAACTGGCATAAAGTTGCCCCCCGATTAATCACTAAAATCATGAAAGAGACAAATTGGCAAATATTGCATCCGTACTAAAGGAAGAAATTACACGCCTGGCGCGCAAAGAACTGCGCAGCGAAACTGAGAGCCTAAAGAAAGCCTCGGCACTTTACCGGTCAGAAATTGCCGCACTGAAACGTCGTACAGCGTCACTCGAACAACAACTGGCGCGTCTTGAAAAAACGGCCTCCAAACAAGCCGTAGTTGAAGTCAATCCCGAAAAAGCAACCAAAGCCCGATTCACTGCCAATGGGTTTAAAACCCTGAGGCAGCGGCTCGGATTGACTGCTGAGACAATAGGCACGCTTCTTGGGGTGTCAGCACAAACGATCTACAACTGGGAAGCTGGGAATACCAGTCCTCGAGAACAGCAAATGGTCAGGATTGTAATGCTGAGAGGGATGGGTAAGCGAGACGTCGATGCCATATTGAAGAAACTCGCTGAGTAAATATTTCACAACATCCGACGTACCTTAGAAATAGCCACCAATCATCAACGAACAATGCTTCGATGGCTGTTTGTAAGTGATGTAAAGCAAACGGATACAAATCCGGCTTCTTATAACTGCATTGCGCCTGAGCTGCAACCTTTCGGTTTCGTGAAAGTCAATTTCCACCCATCAACAAAATCTCATCGCAAGAGACAGACAGCAGCTCCATCATTTTTCTGTTCTCGACCGATATTGTGTGGCTTTTGGGGAACAAGTAATTTACAGAAAAGCCCAAAATAATTTATCAAATATCATATGAATTTGGCGAAATGCCACTTTTCTTATTGTATTTAATAAATTTCAACCGCTATTTTTTGATGAAATATATATCCTGGGCTAATGTACTATCTACCGCGCCAACGGCAACTCACTCCATTCCGTAGTGTAAGTGGGTGACATCTGAGTCCGGCGCATAGCCCATCTCTGCCAAATACCCGATTGCGTAATGGTCACACTCCGCTGCCCCATTTTCTTTAAATCAATATCGAGAATTATTTAACTTTTGAAAGGTCTGCAAAATGAATAAATTCAACCTTGCCTTAACGCTTGCAATCGATGCGCATGATGGGCAGATACCCTGATGTCGATCACACTCAAAGATGCAGCCATCAGCGATGCAGTGCTATTACTGGACGGACACCCTGACTACAAGGTCATCCGACGAATTACAACCCGTAAATCTTTCCCCGAAAGCGGTGGCCGCTCCTTATCTAAAGGTGTAGTGGTTGACACCGAAACGACCGGCACCAATCCAGACAAGGACACAATCATTGAGCTGGGAATGGTTTTATTCGAGTTTGATCCCACTACAGGAATAGCCTACAACGCCATTGAGTCATTTGATCAACTGGAAGACCCGGGATTCCCCATTCCGCCTGATTCAACCAATGTGCACGGCATAACCGATGAAATGGTAGCGGGGAAGCGAATTGACGATACCAGCGTAGAACAGTTTCTTGAGGGTGTAAGCCTTGTTGTTGCGCACAACGCCAAGTTCGACCGAGTATTCCTTGAAAAGCGGCTGCCAATATTTGAGTCGCTGCCATGGGGATGTTCATTTGCTCAAGTTGATTGGAATGGACAAGGAATTGGATCGGCCAAGCTGGATTACATCGCTTACCAATATGGACTTTTCTACGACGCACACCGTGCCGATGTGGATTGTTTTGCGTTATTGGAAATACTGCAGCAGAAACTTCCCTATTCTGGCGAGTTGGTCCTGAAGTCCATATTGAACGCACTGGGTCAGAAGAGTTATACGGTCTATGCAACAGGTTCACCTTTTGAAACCAAGGATATGCTCAGGGCAAGATTCTACCGTTGGGACGGAGACAAGAAATGTTGGCACATTACCGTTACGGGAGATGATGCCATCAAGGATGAAGTGACTTGGTTAAAGAGTAATGTTTACGGAGGTAAGAAAGCCAAGGTCGAGATCGAGGTACAGAACTGCATGAGTAGATTCTCAAGGCGATCAGGAAATCGTGCTGTCAGAGAAATATAATCGTTTGCTATTCGCCAACTAGATACGGTGGCATTAGCAAAAAAACGCTGGATTTGGTTGATGAGTTTCAAATATAAGTTCGTGAAAGTATATAAACTGGCAAATTTCACCTACAAAACGGAACTCAATGGGAGTGGTGAGTTTTTATAATGTTATGTTCCCTATCCCCACGTTACTGCCCCACAAATTTCGCAATAGGTAACACGGACAGTAACGCCCCGATCCATTCAGATTTCGATCTAGAGTTTGTTATAAAGTTGTTATAAACTAGTTATTTAAATGTTATAAAGTTGTTATAAACTAGTTATTTAAATGTTATACAATTGTCAGTCCTGAATAAATATCAGCTGCATTATGACAAATGCAGGTTGTTGTTTTCAGTCAACCAATATCTTCAATAATCTATCACTAATTCAGGCAATACCACTTCCCACTCCGTAGTTGCCATGCGAGATTGCCATTCAGTCGAGACGTCCCTCAATCGCCTGACACAAATGGCCGATAGAGTTCGTGCTTTACAAGATGGTATGTAACCAGGAAATATCACTCGCAGAAGCGCAGCACGCGATGTCGACAAACTGGATCGAGGCATGGAAGCGATACGTGCCTAGTCATCGGCATTATCGGTTTAAGCGGGTAGATTAATAATGTGTGGCCGCTTCACCCTAAATAGTACGCCTGCAAAACTCAAGGAACATTTCGCCACAACTAACGTACTGGACTTGGAGCCGCGCTTCAATATCGCGCCATCCCAGTCGGTTCCGGTTGTTCGTCTGGACAAGTCAGGTGATCGGGAGTTTACCATCGCCAATTGGGGACTAATTCCCTCATGGGTCAAAGACCCTAAAGACGTTCAGCACCCCATCAACGCCAAAGCGGAAACAGCCGCCATCAAGCCAATGTTCCGCCACGCTTATCGAAAAAGCCGTGTGCTGGTGCCGGCAGATGGGTTTTATGAATGGGCAGCCAAGGATGGCGTTAAGCAACCCTACCTGATCAGACTGCGAGATGGCGAACCGATGGGGATGGGTGGCCTATTTGAGCACTGGCAAAGTCCAGAAGGTGATGTGGCGACCTTTACCATACTTACAACCAGCGCCAATGCATTGATGGCAAAGATCCACGACCGCATGCCGGTCATTATCAAGCCGGAGGATTACGCCACCTGGGTCGACAAGGAATTCACGGATGTCATCAAACTTCAAACGATGACACTGCCTTACCCAGACCGATATATGGAGGCCTACCCGGTTAGTCGCAAGGTCAACAACCCAAAGAATGATTCGCCGAACTTGACTGAAAAGGTGAAAATATAAGTTCGCAAAGGTATATAAACTGGCAATATTCAGCTGTAAAACGGAACTCAATGAGAGTGGTGAGTTTTTATAATATTTGGCTTCCCATCCCCTAGTTACTGCCCCACAAATACAGATTCGGTAACGCGAATAGTATCGCCCCGATTTTTTGGGAAATACATACATATTTTGCCACCGTTTATAACACTGTAAATTGATGGAATTATGATGGAATACTGGCAAGGGCCTGAAGGCAATGTAGTAACCTTCACCATACTCACGACCAGTGCCAATTCACTAATGGCTAAAATACACGACCGTATGCCGGTCGTAATAAAGCTTGAGGATTATGCAACCTGGCTCGATACACACCTTGATGATGTAATCAAAATCAATCGTTAATACTGACATACCCAGACCGTTTTAAGGAATCCTACCCCGTCAGACACTTTAACTATTTTCCTATAAAGTTACATTGAGTTTATATAGCTTCTTCAATTATGGACTTGAAGTCTTTGTAATCGATACAGAACCAGGATTAACCACAATCTCCATCTCTTCCGATTGATACAAAAGCACATCGTCAAATGTAATGATTCCCTCATGCATCACACCATCTGAAAATCTTTTTGCGTAGTAATTTGCATTGTCCTTATGGAGCGACCACGAAAGTCTGCCATTTTGTATTTGCTTAGCGAGTTGCTGACTTTCACCCCGATATACTCTAAAAGATTTTGGCATGCCAGATCTTTGCAAATAATCAACAGAATCATAAGGCCACGCAACAAACCACAGTTTCTTCAATAGCCTGAAAATTTCAAGTGAATTTTCCCATCCGACATGCTTAATAACTTCAGTGCTAGATATATGCCAAGCACCATAAAAATCAGCAGCATATTCTTTTATGAAATCAGTATTGCCAAAACGGTTGGAAATAACTACATCCTTAATAGGTTTCAAACTTCTGTTAAAGCGATCAAGGTCGGTCATTGCCTGAAGTAAATGCCAATTATTTGTCGGGCATCGGTTTCCATCAAACATCCTTAAAATGTTGAACATCTCAGATTTATTTAATTCGGATACTGGCGGAGGATTGCGTAGCAGGTCTCTATCCAACATTTTTTTCTTGTGTACTTTGTCCATTATTTCTCCTTCTTTCGATTCTGTTGAAATAGTAAGTTGACTCACACCCGTCCAAAACAGATTATGACGTTGGGTCATCCGAAGATTTAGGGTTGTTGAAATGCATCATCATAAAAAAACAAATGCGGAACAACACGGCAAGTTATTTCCATGTTTTTTCATGAAGTAACCTCCTTCAAGTAGGATGGCAACTTCTCCCATCCATTGGCCATGATTTTTATTTTATCTTCAGGGACACCATGAATATTTGGCCATTTTCCATTCAGCTCTATTATCCGAAATGGATACCCGAGGTCGGTATACCGTTTTAGTTCCCAAATCTTGACAAAAGTATTTGAAATCACGACATTCATACCTAGCCCAAGTTTCTTCTTTGCGGTTTCAACACACCAGTCATGCGCCGCTCTGACTTTTGATGCGTTGTAAACATAAGTACCATTGACCTCTAAAAACATATCCGCCTCTAGATGTAAGTGCCCCTTCATTGATTTGGCAGTCGTTGATTTTCCACTTCCTGGCAAGCCCCGTATCAAAACAATTTCGTTGCGGTACTTGTTTACAATTTCAACCATCACTTAATCCCTTTCGAATATCTTTTACTCCTGTGAAACCTAACCAGAATAGTTCTTTATTTATTTCATATTCCGTCTCTTTGATCTGATGCCCAGTACTCTGTATCACTCCTTTTATCCCTTAGTCATAATCAAAAGTCGTAAACTTTAAAACAGTTCAGTGCTTAATTATTAAGCCTCTTCATTTTCCGCCCTGTTATATTCTCGCTCGTCCCAGTCCTCACCGACGAGTTTAAGGAATAAGTCGAGATCCAGCTGTTTTGACAGGAAAATCAGGTTTCTCAACGCCAACACCTTCCCCTCATTTGTTTCATAACCAGTCAATTCCTCGATCTTTGCCAGGGCACATTCTTCGAAGCAATCTAGAAAGTTTTCAGCCTGAACCAAATAATCATCTTTATTTTTGACATCAACTCCAATGTAACCATGCATATAGCCCTCCGCACGACTTTCATCTGTATTTTGAGTTGCGAACCCAAGCTCAGAAGTGGCAAGGTTGACGAAATATATTTCGTACATTTTGATTCTCCTATTAATAAATCTAATTAAATTATTATTCGGCTAAATAGTTTTTTGTAAAATATTTACACAAAGATCGTTAATTATATTTTTCAATAAAGTTTTACATATGATATGGACAGGTATAAAAATAAATCGATTAATAAAAAAAGCAGTCGCGGCATTACCGTCACCATTGGGGAATATTTTCACCTAATTGCTAACCCGCAAAATTCTTAGATGTTGAAAGTTTCCAATATACGTAGCTCGTTGTAATTCATATTTCAGCAATCAAGAATTACCTTCTTCAGATTCGAACCCCGCCAATCCTTGTTCTTGTAGCACGCGATAAACTTGCTTGTTGTAAAGGGTGTACCCATCGGGAAATGCCAAGTTGTAATTCTCGGCAATCCACTTTGCCACCGCCGCTGACCGGCTGATACCCGCCTTGCAATGCACCACGACCCCGTTAACTCCTGCGTCATGGCAGTTCCCCACGAACCGGATGATGTCGCGCGCCTGCTGTTGATTGAACAACACATAGGGTTCTGTATATAGATCGATGTCATGGAACTCAAGTCTCAATATGTCGTGCCAGCCCGCTTTCAGGTTGGCTGAATACCAAGGATCAGTGATCGAGATAACCGCCCAGTCAGGTAAACCCTGTATTTCCTCTGCAGACTGCTGACCCGTGTAAATCACTTTTTGTAGTGGCATCCCTTTTCTCCGTTAAATTCCGCGCCGGATTGTTGATTCCCATGCATAGCGCAAACTCCTGGCATCGACCAGTGCATGATGCCGCCGGTCGCCATGTTCCTGCCAGTATTCTTCTAGAGCATGGTCATAACGCACCTGATGCCTAGGCAGCCAGAAATAAACCATCCCGCACTTTTTGTGCAGGTTGCTCGGCCAGCATCCGTAGAACTGGAACAATTCCGCCACCCACGGCCAATCGTATGTTGGCGCATCGCTGCGCAGTACCACTTCTTCACAGCCCAAGTTCTCGATCCATTCCTTGAGCCTGATGGCAAGTTGCGCTTCAGTCATGCGGCACTACCCACCATCCAGCAACGGCAGGACGGTGTCGATGACGAACGGCGAGCACATCCCCTTCTGCCAGGTGTCGATCAGCTCGGCGTAAAACTCCCGACCATCAGCTGACACAAGACCGATACTGATCAGCGCCAGATAACCTTTCACGCTTAAGGTCGTGAACTCAGTATCGAAAAATACGCCCATGGTCATCTCGGATTTAACCTGTTCATCAATTACCTCATATCTCCACCACCAGGCCTGGATTGAACTCATTGTTTTCCTGGTCATGGCCGTGTCTGCTATAGCCACGTGGATTGCACAGGACACGCGTACCGTTTTGTACATAATCTTTGCTGTCATGGGTGTGGCCGTGAATCCAGAGCGCGCTTCGTCCAAACAGGGCATCCAGCCTGGATGCAAAACAGGCGGACAATATGCTCGTTTTGTATCGATCTGAAACCGACTGCATGCAGGGCAGGTGATGAGTGACGACAACAGTTTCCCCAGTGAAATCTTCCTTGAGCTTTGCAGATAGCCATGCCAATGACGCCTCATGGATTTCAATCGAGCGTTCCGGGCTGAGCACCTTGTCTCGTTCCCCGATCAACCGAAAATCATTCAGGTTATGCTGTCCGGCGGATATCGCGCGCAGTTTGGTATCTTCACCAAACAAGTTGAAGTCCGTCCACAATGTGGTTCCCAAGAAGCGCACCCCTTCTATCACCACCTCGTCATTGTCGAGCAGGTACACGCCAAATTTGCTGGCCGCTTCTCGCATTGTTTGCAATGTTGATGTTCGCTCTAAACCGTAAAACTCATGGTTGCCTGGGACATAGATGATCTGTTGGTCAGGCCAGACTCGCCTAGCCCACTCGATGCCAGAAGTGTGATTTCCAATATCTCCAGCCAATACCACAACATCGCACTCGACCTGGTGCGGCAGGTAGCTGGCCATTTCAGTGTGCAGGTCACTTAGCACGTGGATACGCATAATTTCTTAATTTCTCCTTTTTAATATTTGCAGCGGCGATGTCAAACCAACACCTCCTTCAATCTTTCACGCCTCGAGATGCACGCTGTTCCTCATACGCGCCAACTCGGATCTGCCCGCCATACATATCGGTGATTCCCCGTAATCCCACGCCGTAAGCGCGATGTTCCATCTCGGCGAAACTGGCCGAGTAGTTCAAGCAATCATGATGGTGTCCATGGAAACTGAACTTCACTTTCATCGAGCGCGCCAATTCCGTCAGCACTTGAAAACCATGCGGATGGCAGCCGGGGGCTTCATGGGTAACCAGGATGTCTGCGCCCTGTCCATACAACTCGAACCAATCTTTGTAGAAAATGGTCGATCGGTGGGTCAGCAACTTGCCAGCCGGCGTGCCGTGCGGCGACTTCCCCAGGCACGAGACATCGGTGAACTTGCGCGCCTCGCGGGCCTGCCTGGCGGTCACGATGCGGCCTGGTTCAGCGCGTTTCTTGTAGTCCTCATAGCTCTCATAATTGAACGGCGCATCAGCCGGATCGGGATACCAGACCTCGCCCCGGAACACGCCACCCAGTCCAGCCACACGCACGCCATCAATCTCAACCACCCGTCCATGCAGGTTGCGATCGGCCAATTGGCTCTGGAACAGGTTGCGCCAGTTCTCCACCGTATCGGTATCATGATTGCCCGGGATCCACCACACCTCAGTCAGTTTCATGACCTCTTCCAACTCGCGCTCCAGCGGCCTGCCTGCCTCGATGTCGCCGAGCAGGATGATCGCTTTCGGGCGATGCTGTGCCACGGCAGGTAAAACATGCCGGAAATCACCATGGATATCGCCAAACATCAGAATCATCAACTGCCCCCAATCCTTTTTCTCAAGCCATACCGGTGCGCATGACGGATGCAACGAGCATCCCACAGCGCGTGGTGCTGCACCGCGCCATCATTCTTCTTTGACCGCCAGTAGTCCTCATATGCATTGTTGTAGCGGAAGCGTTCATTGTCGTTCTCAAATATTTGCGTGTTCTGGCACTTGCCCACCAGGTTGGTTGGCCAACCACACTCATCACCCGCGAAGATTGCCTGTATCCATATCCAGTCATACGACGGGGTATCTGCCCATAGCGTGACTGGTTCGCCGAACGACTCGATCCAAGCCTTGAGCTTAGGCGCGATATCTTCTATGCCCATCTCGTATTCCTTGCCCCACAGAATGGGCAACACTGTCTCCAGGACAAAAAACGAGCACATCACCTCATCGTAGGTGTCGTTCAGTTCCGCATAGAATTCCCGCCCGTTATCGGCTACCAGTCCGATCGAGATCAGGGCTGGATCAAGTACAAAGTCGGTGAACTCGGTGTCGAAATAAATATTCATCTGCTCATCATCCTTTTATCGAGGCTTTTTTTTCGCAATCGGCGCAGGCGGCGTGCCAATAGCCATTCTGATGCAACTTGCCCGGCGCGCCGCACTTCTCGCAGATTCCGGCAGATTGCTTTTCAGCCAGACGGATACGCTCCCGTACACGTTCATCCCTGGCCTGCGGTGCAAAACTGAACATATCTCCTGCTTCATGACGCATCTCGAGGTCGGACTGGACCAGATAAAACCGCAGGGTGCCGAATTTTTCTTTTATCTGACATGCAACGAGTGACGGATCCAGTTTTTCAAGATCTTCGGACAGTTTCCAAAGCAGGCCGAACCAGCCGTCCCCTACACCCAGTCCATAAAATAGGCTGGTGTCGTTCCTTCCAAGGTCCCGGTATAACATCGGAAACCGGCTTTGCAGCCTGCGTTGCTTGGTTTCATCCATCGAATCTCTCCATTAATTTATGTGCTGCGTACGCTTTCCTGCCAATTCTCATTACCGCCCTGCGGCTCTGCTCAAACATCGTCTTCGGTCACTAGTCATATCCAGACAGGCCAAGCCAAGCGTTTCATTCACCCGCTTCACCAACTGCGGGTTAGTTGAGCGGTATCACGATGCCAGGTGATGACTAAATAAACCCGATCCCACGCTTGGTCATATATCCACTTTCCACGATGTCGCTTGCGAGCACAGTCTTGCGACCTGACTTCATGACCTTTCCCAACGCTGCTTCGATTTCGGCCTGCATCTGGCGAGGCAAAAAGTTGGCCAATTTCTGTGCGGTTTGGGTCGGTAGTTCTGCATCGAACATGTCAGTCCACTCGTTACGTTCGAGCACATTTGCGTAGATGCGCTGAGCGATCACGGCCGCTTGTGCCAGTGTCGGTGCTTCAATTACGAAACAACGCACCCGAGACATGATGGGCACATCGATCTTGCTGACATTGTTGGCAGTCAATATCCACAATACGTAGCTCGCATCGAGCGCGACAGAGCGAAAACCAAGGTCGCGAAACTGTTTTGCCGTATGGCGCTCCAGCAGTTGATAGAGCGGGCTGAGCGGATTTAAGCCATCCCTGACTTGGGCTTTGTCAATCTCATCCACCACCACCAGCGGATTGCAGGTCTTGCCAAACACAAGCTTGTCGAACAGCACACCGGTTTGGCTGTTTCCCCAGAATTCCGAGGAACCAGCCAGGGTCGAATTGGATTGTTCGTTTTCCATGTGCACTTCGATGTAGGTCGTGTTCAGCCACTTGCCCAGCTCACTGGTGAACTTTGTTTTGCCGATACCGGGAATGCCTTCGAGCAAGATCGGCGGCAGATACAATTTGCCGGTCATGTATGCCAGGGCGACATAGCTTTCAATAAAATCCACCGCTTTCGAAAAGTTCGGGAATGCCGCCCTGAGTGACTGCGCCATGACACTGGCCTGAGGCACCGGACAGAAATCGCGCCGCTCGCCGAGCTTCAGCATTTTCTTCGCCAAGTCCTTGCGTTTCTGATTGATGTTACGGTCATTGCTTTGATCGGTCAGCATCAGCTGGATCTCTTCCAGGTCATATAGCTTGGCGCTCGGACGTGCGATGACAAGCTTGTCATCTTCTGTCATGACTACCTCAGCGTCTTGCTGCTCCTTGGCTTTAATTGCACTGGGGTACGTATCCTCGACATGATCTACTCTCGTCTGATTGCAAAGCTCGTTAATCCTGGCGACTTCCCACTCCTGATATTCTTCGAAAAACACACCGTCGAACTCAGCATGAGCCTCGCAGGCACGGTTCGGCCTGTGCCCGAACTGGTCTTCCGTTCCTTCGTGCAAAGCGCCACACTTGAAGCAGGTGCCTGAGGACTGATTGATAGTCTGTTTGATGATTTCTTTGCACAAGGTAATCCTGGCCGCACCAATGTCAGTATTGAAATCGGCGTAAATGTTGATTTCCCGATCATTGCCTTTTAGGAAAACCAGGCCAAAGAAGGTCAACTTTTCCTGGCCAATCACTTGAAACACCTCTTCAAGGTCATTCAGGCAGGCGTCCATAAGGTCCAGCCAGCCCGGCGCGCTGGACAAATCCTTTTGATAATTCAGCCATGCATGCCGCTTGCAAAAATCTTTGTATTTCACCCCCCACTGCTTCTTGTTTAATAGTTTATTCATCGGATCTCCTTTAAATTCTCGTCCACTTGCAATGACACAAAACAAAAGCCCCGCCGGCATTGTTTAAAATGCAGGCGGGGCCGTATTCAGCGATTAATTGTGAGTTATGTTTTGTTTGTCGTATCATTCTAATCAGGTCTATAATGCGCTATATCTTAGCCAATAAAAATAATATGTCAAGGGTTCTATGAATATGAAAAGTAAAAAACCGACATCGCGAGAAGTAATCGCCGCACTAATCCGGTTGAACAACATTAGCCAAGGAAAAGCAGCAGATCTCGCCGGTCTGGTCCGCCCGAACGTATCTAGTTGGTTATGCGGGCGAATCGATGCGTTATCCATGGAAAAGCAGTTAAAGCTTTTCGATGTATTGGGTGTGAGTTACGGCAGATTACGTCACGATGGAGTGCACCGATGGTGTGTGCGGGAGGTTGAAGAAGTGGCGCTGGTGCTGGGCGAGGTGCTTGACGACGAGGAACGTGCCAATGCGGAATTATGGTACATACACAACACTCGGTATCCAGGATGCATCGTTCTAAAGGTGTTTAAACCCACAGGCTCGATATGGGTGATGATGTACCGCCCGATGATGGCCGAGCCACCTCAACCGATAACGGCAGAATCGCTGCGATGTGGATTTGATCGGGGTGAAATCATCATCGACACAGAAACCTGGGAGTCTTGGCTGCCCCCTGCCGTGCTTGAACACGTGTCATTTGACACGCAGATAAATGAGCTGATTGAACGATTCCCCTATTCTCTTCCTCCTCCGGGACACTATGATGACATGGAGGAACTGGATGAAAAAACCCTTACGCCAGAGAAAATCAAAATATGGAATAAATTACTTTTTCAGGCGCAGAATGATGGAAAGGATTTCGACGAAATTGTTAAAGCAACCAAGAAGGCGTTATGTATTTAGGTGAAGCGGTCAATCTAAGTTTTTCCCGAAATCTAATACCGAATTTCATTTACCCTCTCACTTTTTACTAACAATGTAACTAATACTCTTATTCATATATTCGACAGTCATCTCAGCAACAATTTCATAGAATTTTTCAACATCGCTGTTCGCTATACTAATTCCAATGTCTTCCGTGGAAACTTCGCCTTCTTCGGTAATAAAGATGAGGGATCCATTCGCTTCACGCCTCCACTTTATCAGATTATGTATTTGATTATTAATTTGATCATAGATGTGATGATAATTAATAATTTGAAGTTTGGTTCCCTCAACAGGATAGTTTTCATCTTCGATACAAGATTTAATTAGGTAGTAATCATATATATAGCAAGGTATTACCAAAGCGTCTAACAACACACCAGTCGCAAGTGTCACATCAACATGTTCAGAATATCTGAGCGAATCAGGATCTGGATCGTACGGTTTGGGTAGATACAAATGATATCTTTTCAGCTTTTCCCTGACATTCATTGCATGCTCTGGCAAGGGCCGTTGAAGCTCTAAAAATTCAATCATGCTTTGCCCTGGAGTTGATCCTGAAAATATTGTCATGTTTTACTCCCATTGGTTTTGGGTTGAACAAATTGTGCTTTAGATACGAGTCTTTCTACATCTTCTTGCGAAGGCGTGACAGCACAACTTCCTCGCCCGACTTTGCGCTGAGCATAATGCGACCCCGCCGTGTCTTGATTAGCATGTCCCATCAGAGCAGCAACTTCAATTTTTGACATGCCTGATGATTTTGCATCAGCTGCAAATTGATGGCGTAATGAATATAGCGATGGGAATTTCTTCCTTTTTGGCCAGAGTTTTCGGCCTACTACTTCAAGCTTTGTTCGGCAACCTTTATAAAAACCACTCCACTTTCCAACTTTATCCATTTTGGAAAATAATTTGAGGGTATCTTCGATTAATCTAATCATTTCAATAGGCAAACCATTTAGCAGCAATGTACGAGTTTCACCGTTGGACCGGCCATTCGTAGCTTTTGCATTTTTGACTCTTAGTTCAAATCCACCATCCTCATTCTTAATAACTTGAGCCGATTTGAATTCGCTGGGTCGCAGTCCAATTACAACACCAATTCTCAGCCAAAAAGACAACGCAGCGCTATATTTACTGGGGTGATTTTTCAACCAATCTATAACCGCCATACGATCAGCATCGGAGAATTTTTTATCTTTTAGAGCAGAGGTTTGTTTAGACATATGACGTTTCAGGCATGGAATATTATTTTCGCCATTTAACAATTCGATCGCCGCAGGTCCGTCTGGGTGAGTGTTCTCTTCGATCCACATTTGAAACGCAGCTTTATATAGGCGAAATGTGGCTGCGCAAAATTTGCCTTTATTTGATCTCAACCATAGCGATATCTCTTTTGGGTTCACGTTCTTGGAATCTTTCACATAACCATCTCTGCAGGCTTGCTTGATCATTCCCTTAACACGACTGCGATACATTTCCTCTGTTTCAGGCGTTCGTGTTGTTTGATCTTTATTCATTTCACTCTCCTCATCAGGGTTACGATCAATAGATGATTAGTCATTGGATACATCCGCATTTTTATCTGAAAAAAATAAATCGTTTAAGCCATGGATATTTCATTGAGTCCGTTAATTGCGTATTCCACTGAAACTGGACGCTCAGTCCACGGCAAACTGGACAGTCGGAGCGTAGCGACGCGGGGGTTGTTTTTTACTCCTGATTTGTGGGTTTAGTCAAACCTCTTTTGCTCTTTCTG
>Ga0307377_10004820_pt1 | contig 14651 bp, 13 predicted proteins | sample TR3MG_FD_202535 | JGI IMG/M metagenome (GOLD analysis project Ga0307377, IMG submission 202535) | Soil microbial communities from Risofladan, Vaasa, Finland - TR-3 | ecosystem: Environmental > Terrestrial > Soil > Coastal area > Acid sulfate soil | place: Finland: Risofladan, Vaasa | collected... | reverse complement strand
AGCAAGTATTGTTGGCCAATTTTGACGGAAAAAATTTCTAAGTGATCCCTGTTCCCTAATTTGTTGTCGTTTATTTTCTGCCCAAATTGCAGTTGGATCTACTTGTGGTTCAGTTACTGTAGTGCCTTGTTCAGGTGTTGATATATTTGCATAATTTATATGTTCTGTTCCTACAGATGGTTGTTTGCGTCGCGTTACTTTAATATTTTTTCCAACACTCGGATTTTCAAATCTATATCCAGTAGCAGTTATTTTTGTTGTATTCCCATCTCTATATGGTGAACCTGGTTTTAGAGAACGTTCAACTAAGCCTAAATCTTTCTGCCTCTTATAATTAGCTTTTTGAAGTGGAGTTAATCTTGCATATGCTTCCGGACTTTGTTCAACAAAAATTGTATTTGGATCATCTTTATAAAGACTATGTTCCATAATTGTTTCTAATTCTTTATCTTTTTGTTCTTCTGGGCGTGATCTCAATTCTCTTAAAAAGCGTCTCTTTTCTTGTTCTGTTGGTTCTTGTGGTGCACCTGTTGTTGGTTCTTGTGGCGCACCTGCTGCTTGTGTAATTTCTCCTGGTATTGTTTGTTGAGTTAATGGTATTTGTGAATATGTAGCGCCTGGAAAGTGTGCAGGTTGATAGATTCCTTTTGGTGTTTGTATTGGTGCGCCCATATAGCCACCTCTTATTGGTTCTTGCTGTTCAGGAGGAAGACCGTGTAGTCTTCTTCGAGCCTCTATTAATCTTCTTCTTCTTTCATTATCTTGTTGGTTTCCACGATTCCAATAGAAATCTCTTATTTGCCTTCCTATATCTGTTCCATATAATAACGCAAGTATTCCAGCGGCAGTACCAGGAAGACCCAAAGTTCGTACTGTTAGTAATCCACCTTTACCAATTACTCTTAGTAATGCATTAGCACCACTCATTCCACCGCGTAATAGATTATTTCTTAATCCTACAGGCATTCTTGTAATAGCAGCTGTTGTTGATGCAATAAGTCCTGCTCGTGTTAATCCTCCAAATTGTGGGATACTATTCCACAATTCTTGTGTTTCACGAACTCTACCTCCTAATGCTCTTGCAGCATTTAGAGCTTCTTGTCTTCCTGCTTGAATACCAGATGTTATACCTCTTATTCCAGATCTTAATTCCTCAAAAGTAGGAATTTTTGGTAATTTATTTGCTAAATTTTGTATACCTTTAGGAGAATTTTTAATTATATCTTTTACTGATTCTGGCGTATATTTTCTAATCCTTTCTCCAAGAGCATTAATACCTGGCAATATATTAGCCATAAATCCTTGCGATCCTTGTGATTCAGTAGATGGTTGTGTTGCTTGAGGTTGTATTGCTGGAAGTTGTGTTGCTGGAAGTTGTGTTGCTGGAAGTTGTGTTGCTGGAAGTTGTGTTGCTGGAAGTTGTGTTTCTGTAGGAAATCTTTTTAAATATTTTTCATAAAAATACTGATAACGATCATCTGGAACCTTTGGAACATTTGGTTTGTCCCGATTTACTTTTCTTGATTTAAACGCATGAGCACGACGCCAATAATGAGCATCTCTTGACTTTTGATCTCTTGGTACTGATCTTCTATACCATTCGCTAAACTCTTCAAATGACATTGGTTCATTAAATGACGTTGGTTGTTGATTTTGACTTTCTAGTGGAGCTTGTGATTCAGTAGATGGTTGAGTAACTGGAGGTTGTGTTGCTGTAGGTTGTGTTGCTGTAGGTTGTGTTGCTGTAGGTTGTGTTGACTGTTGAGGTCTTTGAATCATTCCATAATCTACCATTGTTTCCCAAAGATGCTGTGGCCATGATATATTTGGTTCAGTTTGTAAACGTGCACTTGCTTCTTTTCTACAATCTTCTCTATTTGTAAATTCAGGATTATCCCACGCAGTATTAACTTGTTGTACCATATCATTATGAGATGGTACAAGCGATCTAAATGTAGGTATATTTGCAGGATGAATATGAGACTCGCCTATACCTTGTGTAACTCTTTCTGATTGATCTATTTGTCTTGCATCAGGAACTTGTGTAGTAGCTTGAGGACGCATTATCTCAACTCTTCGTGTTGCTTGACGTTTTTCCATTGGATTTAAAAATTCTCCACCTTCTGGCATTGGTGGTGGTACTGGAATTTGTTCTTGCTCTCTTAATGATTGTAATACATTAGATATTCCAGTATATGTTGGTTCAATTACAGGAGATGCTGGTCTTCGAATTGGAGATGGTTGCCTTACTCCTTCTACTATTTCTTGCTGAGGTTGTTGTAATAGATTTGATAATCCTCTTGGTTGTGGCACTGATAATGGCTGTTGTAATTCTTGTAAATTGCTTAGTAATCGTTGAGATGGTTGTCTTGTTGGTTGTAAATATCCTCCTTGTTGTAAAATATTTGATAAATGTCTTCCTTTAGGTGCACGATGACGAATATCTCTTTGTTGTACTTCATTAAACCATTGTCGGTGTAGATTTGGATTTCTATCCAATGCGTCAATTAATGGTTGTGCATTAGGTACTGTTTCTGCAATTCTATATAATTGATTTCTTATTTGCATTAATCGTCTATCTTCAGGAGATAAGAATCCACCTTGAGGAATTGGAGGAATATTTTCTTGAGCTTGAGGTTGAAGTTGAGCTTGAGGAATTGGAGGAATATTTTCTTGAGCTTGAGGTTGAAGTTGAGCTTGAGGTTGAGCGTGAGGAAATCTTTGTAAATATTGTTCATAATAATACCGATAACGATCATTTGGAACAATATATGGTTTTTTCCGATTTACTTTTCTTGATTTATACGCACGAGCACTAAGCCAACGATGAAGATCCATTGCTTGTTGTTCTTTTGTTATTTCTCCTGACGTTTTATACCATTGATTAAATTCTTCAAATGACATTGGTTGAGCAGGAATTTGAGGAATATTTTCTTGAGCTTGAGGTGGAAATCTACTAACATATTGATTATATGTATATCTAATTGGATTAACTGGTAGAACAGGGTTTGGTGGGAATCCTTTTATTTTTTTACTTTTTAACTTAGATAAACGAATGTTACTCCATTTTCGTTCATATGTTTTTCGCTGATGAGTTGGTATTACAAATTTATACCAGTGTTCATATTGTCTATATGAAACAGGTCGATTACCAGTTCCAATTGGTTCTGGTACTATTTTTTCTATTTCAGGTTTTTGTTTTGGTTTTCTTTGCATATACATATCCTTTACCACTATTCAACCATAGAGCTAATCTATAGTAGACTAACAAAGAAAGTTATAGACGGTTAATCAAATATATAAAGAAAGAAAGGATATTTAATGGCCGATATTTCAAAACTAGGCTCATTTTTACCAACAACAAACCTATACGATATCTATGAATTAAATATAGAAAATGAAGGACTTAAACAATTTCTTATACGGTTAACAGAAAACATAAATAGTATGCTTCTTTCAATAAATAATAAAGATACTGGTTATTACGCACTAACTGAATTTGTTAATAGCCAATTATTCTTTCCTAATCCAACTTTAACTTCACTTACCGCACAAACATCTACATATAGACAGGTATATAGAAAAGTAGTATATGGAAAAATACTTCCAAATGCTGCTACTATTACAATACCTCATGGACTTACCCCAACAAATACTTGGAGTTTTACTCGTATATATGGTGCTGCTTCAGATATAACAGCATTACTTTATATACCACTTCCATACTCATCTCCAGTATTAGCAAATAATATAGAAGTATCAGCTGATGCAACTAATGTAATCATTACAACTGGATCAAATAGAACTAATTTTGGATTATATTACATTGTATTAGAATTTATTAAACAATAAGAAAGGCAATAGAATATTTACTATTATCCAGTCCTTTATAGTGTACCTGTTGGTTCTGCAGTTATTATAAATGCATTTAATTGAAAGTCACTAAATGCATAATTTTCATTAAGCATATCATCATCTGAAATATAAATCTTTAATTGAACACTTTCACCAGCAGATTGGTAATATATAGTTCTCCATAATCGTTTTTGACTTATTTCCAATCCATTAGTAGGAAACATTTCTATCTTATTAGATCCAAGTAATGTTCCAGTATCTATGGAATCTTCTACTATACTTCTTGTTGATGATGAAACATGCGCGTCGGCAGTAATTATCCCTGTAGTAACTTTATCAATATTAAAATCAACTGACGATAAATACATATTTTCATTAGTTGAAGCAAAAAAATCATAATCTTTTGTAACTATACTAATTTGAGCAACACGTTCAACTGTTCCACGTCCATTATATATTCCTGTCCAACCATATGAACGATCTAATGTTAGTGTATGAATTGTTGGAGTACTACCAACTTTATAAATACCTTGTAAATTATTAATACCATTAAGATCGTTAACATATACAAAATCACCAATTTCAAGATTATGATCAATAATAGTTAATATGGCATTATTTGTACCTGCTTGGAGTGCAACATCTGTTATTTGAAGTGCCTGACTATTTCTTATAACGTTAGGATCAAGTATAAATGTCCATCCTTGCTGATTTCCTGCAATAATACTTCTAAATTTCCCTTCAAATGATGTAAGATTCCATGGAATATCCACATTTTGCCATTGAACATTAATATCTCTCCAAACTAAATCATTAATTCTTTGATAATATCCAAATGCTGTTATTGTATCATCATTATATGCCCATGAATTTGTTTTATAATTAAAGACAAGTACTTGTCTTGGAAATACCGACAGTACGCCTCTTGGGTTTGGAATAGTCCAATATACTTGTTCGGCATAATAATCTCTTACACCCTGTACACGAATTGCTGAATCATTATCATTATCATACTGAAATACATCATCAGGAATCTTTGCATCAATACGAGTAACATTTGTACCAGAACAAGCATGAATACCTGTTTGTCCGAGTCCTAAAATAGCTTTATCAAATTGCACTGTTGAAAATGGTGATTCAACGCCAAGTTCACTATTAATTTTTTGCCATACAAATGGCACTAATTGATTTCCCGTATAAGAAATTTCCCATGTACTTCGTTCAAAGAAAACAATTAATCTATCTTTAAATAACTGAGCGCTAACAATCTGTTCTTTTGTTGGTGCGTCAATAAGATCGCCTTGTCCTGGAATATCTTCTCTCCATGCATTTATAGCAAATGGACTACCATTAGCAGAATATCGACAACGCTGTCTATATGCATGATCAACACCATTAACTGATTCTACCGTATTAAGCAGTAGTAATCGATCTTTAAAAGGTATAATAATTCGTGATGTTTCTATATAACAATTTACAGCTGCTAAATATGCCGGTCTAAACGTAGCCCATTGAGCACCATTCCAATATCGTATATTATTAGTAGCATTAAAGTTGGTAACAAATAAGATATTATCATCGACATTTGCTCCTCTATAATTTGTATGCCACATAAATTCTGTACGAGAACTTGTCCACAGTGCGTCTCCTGGTGCTGCTTCTACTGCTAATCGAGCCCATGCAGTACCAGTAAAGTTATATGCAAACTGTGTATCAAATGCATAGGTAAGCTCATCATTTATTATATTAGTTTCATACGTGGCAAATCCCATAACTGGTTCAGATGGATACCAATAAACAGGTGTATTAGGATAGAATATATCTTGTAATACATAGTTTCCTGTTGCTGTATCAAATGAACGAAATAATGATGTACCAGAATTAGTAATCATATTATGATTACCAGCTTCAACAACAGTAAAAAAAGAAGCACCAATAGAAAACATTTGACCAACTTTAAAAATATTTCCTGGAACAGGACCGGCAGGAGCAACACCAAGAATACTAGTATTACCAAGATCTATTCGTAAACGAGTAAATTGTTGAATTTGAAAATCATCAGTAACATTAGTATTCATAGGAAGTGAACCAAATCGCTTACGAATATACCCTCTATATACATATGCATTTTGTAATTTCTCAAATGCATCATCAGCGATCATAAATGGTTTAGTGTTCTTTTCTAAGCCAGAATTTAATGGTCCTATATAAAAACTATTTTTTGGCATTATGTTGTACCTATAGCTACCCAAGTATACCCAGGAGCAGTACCACCACCAGGAACTGTTACTAAAACACGATGTTGTAATGCAGTCCAATCTATTAAACGAACATTAGCAGCATCAGCACCCGCATGATATCCACTAATAAGAACAAGATATGATGTTGCAAATACAGGTATATTTGCTGCAACTGGATAGACAGTAGCATGAAGCCCTGCAGGCAATCCAAGTGCGACTACACCCCATTTAATTAATAATCCTGAAGGAAGAATAGTCCACCCTGTAGGATCTCTAAGCATAGAGGTCCATTCATAAAATATATCCCCAACACCTATAGTTTTTCTCATGAATAATTCTGAGTCACCAGTAAGCCCAGAAGTTTTTGAGTAAAGTGCTATTTCAGGAATTCCTATAACTGGATCTGCTCCCTGTAATGGAAATGTTACCCATTTATGTTTTCCTTCATCAATAGCATCAAAGGAAACATGATTCACATCCCATGCACGAGGAATAACAGCATAATTTTCTAATATTTCAGGTTGCGATTGCCGCAATCTATCGGTTGGTTGTGGAATTAAATTATTATATGCCACTATTACTCCTAACTTATATTATTAAACCACCAGTTATTCATACCATTTACTGTAGCATTAGAATAAATTGTTGGTGCTCTCTCATTACTTAACTGCATCCAAGTTCTTCGCAATACTAAACACTCTTGGTTTTCAAATTCAGGCATAATTTTTGCAACACTATCCATATCGCTTCTATCTTCAAATATTTTCTTTGTGGCACCATATGCGATATATTGCCACCAATCTAACATTTCTGGAGTTCCAAGAACATTATTAAGTGATAATGGTCTTTTATATACCTGCATTAAAACACGATACGGTTTATCTGGAACAGGTCGAACATAAAATGCACCACCTGCATATAATATACTTGTAGGTACTCCTGCTACGTATGGAACTACTTGACTCGTTATTGCTTTTCCATTTCCTGGTGGAATATTAAATGTTAAATCATAATTACCAAGAGTATAATTTATTAATCCAGTTCCATCGCCAATTAATGTTCCTTCACCATCATCTTTTAATACTAATTTATTACCAAATGCATCGATTGAGACAAATGAAGTTCGATATCTTAAAATAGGTATCGTAGTTAATACTCCATTAAATACTTGCGTTACACCGTCGCCAGTAGCTTCTGTTTTAGATGTTACTGTTTGTGGATATAAATTCCAAAACTCTTCCTGAGATTGGCTAAAAAACGCTTGATTATAATTAATATAAATAGGCGGATGAATAGAAATAACAATTTGATCAAATTGATATAATGGACTACCAATAATATTAGATGATTCATATATATCTATATTTGGTTCTAAAAAAAACTCTTTTAATGTTAATTTATTAAAAGTATGTACATTATGAGGAAAATCATACAATAAAAAATCATTTATATATTCATCTAATTGGGCATCAGTTATTTGCGTTATTGATGGACTTCTGGTCAATCTTCTTACTTTTGTACGAATATTAGCAAGAGTAGCTGGCATTATATTTCCTTCTAGGTCATCAAATAGGATAATCCTAGAATAAGCATACCAACAAAAGAAAAAGCAATGCTAGTAAAAAGCCAACATAAAACTATGTTGGCTTTAAATAAATATAATGATTAGGAATTTATTTTATTATTTTATTTTATTATTTCATTTTCAACTGTTAAAATTTGATCATTTACTTCTTTAAAATCATTTTTAGTATTAAATTCTAAACTATTAAAACTACAATATTTAACTTTTCTACCAATTCTTTTAGAAGGTGTACCATCAGGAGTAATCATATTTTCATGAACTGGGTACCAACAATCTTCATTTAAATGTACTGCTACACATCTTGGAATTCTATATATATTACCATCTTCTAAGGTAAATTCTTCAATTGGATCTTGTTTCCATTTTCTATAATAGAAAGTGCATTTTCCACCTGGAATATCGTTGTATGTAAATTTCCCTTCTACTATTTCATGATCACGAGCATATTGATATTCTAATTCTTTTTTTGTTGGTATTTTTTTTATTTTTTTTTGAGATTGGACGCCATATTTTCTAATTTCTGACATACGTACTCCAGAATTATAAGTTATTAAAAGAATGGGGGGAAATCTCCCCCCTTAGTTAGACAATTTCATTTGTATTAGAAAAATTCAGACCAGCTCTCCAATAAATAACATCACCAACAATTCCAGCTGGAGAATCTGCACCAGCAGCAAGATGCATATAAATAATGTCAGTATTATGAGTAGCAACAATAGCGGGATCAACATTTGGATATTCTGAGCTTGTTCCAACAGGTTCTACAATAGCAGGTGAGAATCGAACTCCATTAAGTGGGAATGCAAATGCGGTAAATGCTGTAGAATTAATATCAACAGTAATAGTATTGGTTACTCCAGCAGTATAATTTACTGCAGTTATCTTACCAATTAATCCATTCATTTGAGACATTCCATACTCGTCAGGAACAGTAAATTTAACTTCCTGTCCAACAACATATGTATTTGTTACGGTTAATGTAACAACAGCCTGTGCAGCCTGTGTAATTGCAGAAATGTATCTATATGTTGGTGCGTAATGATACCCATTAGAACCACGATTAACTATTCTATATGCACCAGCATTGGCACCACTATTTGCAACGTTTGACATATAGTTAATAACAAAACTTGTAGCAGGAGTAACAGTAGTAACAGTAAAATCAATACCAGCCAATTGCGTAGCACCAACTTGTCGTAACATTTGAATAACTGATACATTTGCAACTAAACCTGTAGTAGTTCCTGTTGATATAGTTCTAACGTTCGCTTGTGTTGTAGCAATAGGAAGTCCAAATCTATCATTTGGATCTTCATATAATGTAAATCCTGTACCTGCGGCAAGTTGGCCAACAGTTAATGAATCATCAGCTGCTAATTTTCTGTGGATTGATCCTTGTCCACCCGTCATATCTCTTTGCCAATAGAATTCTGCTCCAGTGCCAGCACCACCAGCATAAGAAACAGTTAAATTCCTTACTTCCATCCAATCAACATTACCACGTAAAGGAATATCTTTAGGATTTCCATCGGCGGTAAATCTTCCAGAAGCTATATAAGTATTATAAGACATATTTTTTCCTTTATGATGCTATATGGCAGATGTTGAACGAACACTAGTAATCCAAGAACTATCAAGTATTTTGGACACTTGTGCCATTTTAAATGCCATTGAACAATTTTGAGCTAATGGACCAGAGAATATTCTTGGTGTATATATAAATTGAGCACTGTAGCCGTCAAGATCGATGATGGCATATGCTTCTTGCCCACAACAAAATGTTGCATATACATCTTGTCCATCTGTTGAAGCAGCAGGAATAACAGCAGCATTACTAGATAATAAAAATCTAAGATTTCTATAAGATCCCCATTCTGACCTTAATGCATTCATTGGAGATGGGTATGTAATCTTTGCATGAAAACCGTCTAGTCTTTCTAGTGATCGTATAAGTTTTGTATGTCCAAGAGCATAATATGCGTCTCTAACAGGAGAAACACCGGTATTTTGATTGCTTGGCATCTCATCAAGCATAGTTTTTGCATTATTTCCAACCAATATTTCAATTATGCTTGCTAAATCTGATACTCCTATATTAGTTGGGTTATCACCATTAGTACCACCAGTTGCATTTATAAACCCAGCAGAACCAAGCAATTGATTGCGAGTAAGTTCATCTTCTGTTTCTCGCATACATATACCAAGTAATTTTACTCCTTCATTGAGCACTTTTCCTTGATTTGATATAACAACTTGTTCATTAGTTGTTGTATATGTACCATAGAATTCAATATTAGCATCAACATTTATTGCATGAAGTAATTGACCTGGAGGAGTAATACCAGTATTTCCTAGAGGTGTAGTAGCAGTAGCTAATTTAGTATATTTTTGAAACCGTTGTGTTAAACCATTATTCTTTTCCATTCTCTTTTTTTGAGCCGGAGTAGAATAAATAAGGTTTGGAACTGCAACTGATAACAACGTCATATTAAATTGATGTTGTATTGGTGCAGGTAAAGTAGTCGTTGTATTAATAGGCATAATGATCCTTAAACAAAAATTTATAAATATAAAAATCTGTCTAAGATGACGAGTCTTACGTTATACGTCTGGGGTGGCGATTTCCATTATACGCCGAAAGGAAGCGATCCTTTAAAGTAATACCATTATTACTTTATATACGCATATTAATACATATCACAAATAGATCTATATAGGCAAATAATTATTAACTGTTAATTGCTTCTTCCATTTTTCTTCTATATTGTTCCTTCATTTCTTCTGTTAATGACTGAGAAAAAGTATTTGCGTGTGATAAGGGAGTGTTTCCTTGCTGTGAAGAAATGCTTGATAATGGTCGTGGCTTGATACTATTAGTTTTAATTACATCTTTACTATTATTATATGTTGGTGCTTTGCCAAACTTTTGTATTAATTTATATGCCGCTACTGCTTGTTTATAGATATCTGGATTTGATTGCAATGAATCAGCTAATTCTGGATGTTCTCGTCGTAATGCTTGTAAACTTTCTTTTGTTACTACTGAGTCAAAATCAGGATATTTATTTCTAACCATAGTTTCAGCTGAAATTGCATAACTATTCTGCTGTGTTTGATAAAGTTTATTTTCTAATTTTTCAACTTTATTCATTAAGGCTTTAATATGCTTACCTTCTGCTAGTTCATCTTCACCAATAGAAAGTGATATATCATTATAATCATCGTCAACTATAGGTTCATTATATTGATCATATTCTTTCTGAAATTGTTTTGCATATGCTATAGCTTCATCTCGTTCTCGTTCTGCTTGTTCTCTAAGTTTTGCTTGTCGTTCGTTTTCTTCACGTAATTCTCTAAAGTTTTTTTGTTGATATGTCTCTTGCTTGGATTCAGATACACTTTGTTCATCAGATTGTATATTTTCTTCAGGAGCAGCAACAACTTCTTCATTTACTTCCTCTGGAGAAGTTTCAATAGTTTCAACATTTTCATTTACTGTTTCATCAACCATAATAATCCTATTTAATTTGATATTGCAACAACTTCTTCATTATTAAGCAATTGTGCTTTTTGTAATAAAGTACCGTTATAAAAATCTATTATATATTGCAATAAAGTTTTTTCATTTTCATCAAGGGTAATAGCATTTTCATATAAATATAGGCAACTTTCTTTATTTGGTAATGTCCAAAGTAATTCTAATTTATCATCATTATGCGTATATTTAAAAACTGACTGATGATAATGTGGAGTTGGAGCAGATTGTCTTAGAAAAAAAAATGGCCGTATAAGCCCTGGTAAAAGATAATCAGTTTTTAAGAGAATAACTAGATATAATACATCTTTAAATTTTGATTTATTCTCTTGAATAATCTTATTAAATTTTTCCATATAATCTTTAACCATCTCCTGTTGTTGATCAATAACATTGACTGGACCACTAGGGCGTTCAAGATTCTCCCATATGAGTTGACCTGCAGTTTTTTCTTTCATTTATTTATATTTCCTCATTTGCGATATTCCTATAGCTATCGCTTGTTTTCTGTTTTTTACTTTCTTTTTACTCTTACCAATATTGAGTTCACCTTTTTTAAATTCTTCCATTACTTTACTCATTTTATTTTTTGCTCTTTGTGTCCTTGTCTTTGGTGTAACTATACCAATTGATACAGCAATATCTTTTTTAAATGGTTTCTTCTTAGTAGTACTTTTTTTTGATTTTTTAAGATTACTAGTAATAGTAGTTAATATATTTAAAGGACAGTTTTTTCTTCTTTTTTCTCTCATAATTTTCATAGCATTTATTATTTTACTAGAAATCTTTTTTTTCATACTATTCCTTAAAAGATAAGAGACAGGGGATTAATCCCCTGTCGTATAATCCTTCATGTAACCTTTCTTTTTTTTCTTTTTCTTTGAAGTACATTTAGAAAGCTTTAATAAGTCACATGCAATTTTTTTAGCCTTACCTTCGGCTCGTATCATGACCGGCATTACATAAACCTAATATCGTTTATTAGATTTTTGACGCATTGCTTTTTTGATATCGCTATTAATTTGACTATCAATTCCAGACAGTGTGTCATCATATGAATAGGTTCCAAAAGCAACTTTTGGATACTCTTTCATAATAACTTTATCGGGCATGCCATTGATGCCACTACTATAGAACTTTTTCTTTTTCATTGTTTCCTTTCGTAGAAACTATCTATAAATAGATAAGGTTATACCTCTAACTACCTAAATTGTTCATTAATGCACTCATATCTTGTTGTTGTGGTTGCTGTGGTTGTTGTTGTGGTTGCTGCATAGGTTTTAATACTTCATTCATTGCAGTTGTTTGCAGTATGCTTTGTTGTTCTGTATTAGCATTTTCTTGGTTTCTTTCTTGTTGGAGTATTTGATTTAATTGTATTATTTTTTGAAATTGATTTAAGTCAATCTCTTGAATTTCTTTAATTGCTTTTACAAGATTTACTAATGCTATTTCATTATCTTTTACTGCAGCAGCTTTTCGTTCTTCTGCTTGTGATTGATTTTCTTCTATCCTACTGACGCGCTCAAGTCCAAGTCCCTTATTTGCCATTGCTACAGAATGAGAAAGATCGGTTCTGGCAAGTTGTTCTTGCATAGCAGATTGTGCTTGTATTTGCTGCATTTGTTGAGTTTGTTCATTAATTTTTTGAATTGATTCAATAAGTTTCTTTTTGTTTTGTATAGTTACTGATTCAAGCAATACATCATCAGGAATTGGCACACCAAGTTCACGTAATTTCATAAGCTGTATAAATTGCATTTGTTTTTGTGTCGTTGTATTAATTCCTTCTTCCACTACAGCGTCATATTTGCCAAATGCTTTATTATAAAACTGTGGTGTTGGTTCTTCTTCAACAATTCTTTTTACTTTTCCAGGAGTGAAATTTGATTGAATCACTTTAAGTAATAAGCGACCAAGAATCTTTTGTGATCTATCAAGTTGATCAAATAAGTTTTGAAGCGTTGTAAGTCCTGCACCTTGGCGAAGCATGGCCAATACGCCTGCTTTGTCATCAACTGCACTTCCAAGAAGTTCTTCATTGGCTCCAGAAATTTCTTGTGGCTCACGTCCCATTAATTCTGAAAGTTGTATCAATGATGGTGGGACATCTTGTGTTTGTATTGGCATAATGTCAGTCATTTGAGCGCCTTTTTTAAGGACAAGAATTTGTCCTTGGCCAGTTTTAAATACATCGCGAGGATTAACAAGAGCATTTTCTTTTACAATCCATCCTGAGTTTGGATGACTCTCAATAATATTAAGTTCCATAACCTTATATCTATTATATAAAAATTGTGAGTCTCTCAATCCACGAACTACACCTTGTAATCGATCTGAATAGTTTGATAGCTGTGGATTATAATATCCAAAAACTGGAACAAATGGATATTCATCAATACCAAGTGGGTTTAGGCCGTCATACATGACATGACCTTGGACTACTATAGCGAGCCTAACCGTCGGAATTTCTTGCGATACAACACTTACCGACGGATAGGTTGCTAGGAAAATCTCTAATGATTCTTTATCTTGCTCTGTCCATTCTAATGTTTCACCCGTTTTTGCATCGATTAATATTTTTTGTGTTCTATATGAACGATAATAGAATTCATCATAAGTTAATAAATTTGTTGTGTCTAAAAAATTAGATTCTGGCAAAAATTGAAACTTCCCGTCTTTAGAATCTTGATTCATAAAAGATTCTATTTCATCTTTTCTATCAGGTAATAGAGATAAACATTCCATTTTAGATACATATGTTCGTTTCCAAAGTCCATTACAATCAGATAAATCAGCTTTCCTAAAATAAGGATCAATAAGAAAACTGTTATATGGACAATAATCTACTTTAATATCTCCTGATATAGGATCATATCTAAAATCATTCCATATCTGCAAAAGACTTAATCCAGTAACTAAAGCGCCATCATATGCCTCAGAGATGGTTTCTAAGACATTTTCTCTTTGAATTATACATGTCATTATTTTTGAAAATTGATCGGCGGTATCATTATCAGCATTCTCAACGGGGGTAGCAATTATAGATTTACGGTTTCGTCGTTGGTATCCAGAAATCATATTTTTAATACGACGTATTCGATTAAAAGAAATTTTCTTATTATTAATTATACTATCTTGCTCATAAATCTCATCAAAAACAGATTGATCACCAGCTTCAAATCTTGCGTCTATATCAGCTTGCATCCAAAAAGTTTGATTAATAGTAATGCTATTATTATAGAAATCTTCCATTCTTTTAAGAATATCTCTATGTTCTTCATTATAATATTCTGGTCCTAAACTCGGAAATAATGCCATATTCTAATCCTTTTATGTTCATAGACACATATTAAAAAAAAGATTAGCAAAAGAAGTAAAATCAAGTATATATAAAAGTATTTTATTTATTTTCCGGAGATACTACACAAGCTTT
>Ga0307377_10004818_pt1 | contig 14655 bp, 10 predicted proteins | sample TR3MG_FD_202535 | JGI IMG/M metagenome (GOLD analysis project Ga0307377, IMG submission 202535) | Soil microbial communities from Risofladan, Vaasa, Finland - TR-3 | ecosystem: Environmental > Terrestrial > Soil > Coastal area > Acid sulfate soil | place: Finland: Risofladan, Vaasa | collected... | reverse complement strand
GAGATACTGCTCTCCTGGCCGGTTCAGCCCCGCCACTCCCCGCAAAAATCAACCCCTGTGAGAAATGGCGGCTAGCTGCTGAAGTCGAGCACAAAAAAGAGCCGCAGCCCTGAAAAGGGGCTGCGGCTCTTTTGCATTGCGGCAGAGATTCAGATTCTTTTCAGGTTCCCCTGTCATTCTGCAATACGAATGATCGAGGTAAACCTCATGCCCCATCTGCTATCGAATGCCATCGAACGCGCCGAAGACTCCCTGAAGCGCCTTGGCGCTGTTAAACAGGCGGCCCTCCTGATCTTGGTGTTCCTCCTGCTTGGCCTTTTCTCAGCCACGGCGCAGGAGTCCGTCAGCCCCCTGCCCGACGCACCCAGCGCCCTCGCTGCCACGCACGCCACCGAGCCGCAGGCGCCGCGCAGCCAGTCCCATAACTCCAATACCCTGTCGTACTGGTACGGTGCCAACTACCGGACTCCTTTCGTGCTAGTCCCCAACACCGGCAAAGCCGCTGACATCGCACGCAATTCCATCGAGTACACCCACGTCAGCTCTGCGGCCATGCTGAGCAACTTCGCCGATATGACAGTTGCCATGTCCAATATGGCGGAGCTAGCTAGCGGCGGCGGTACGGGAGCCACCGAAGTTTACGTAATCCTGCGCGAAGGCTTTGGCCTCAACGAACTCACGCATTCAACCGCATTAAGCAAAGGCCCGCTTCGTAACGTCTCCCTCGAACTCGGAGCAAATCTTGAAACCAAGAACTCTTCCTTCGCTCCGGCCGAAAGAACCATCTACATCGGCCCCAAGTTGGTCTTCGCCGTGCCCAAGGGTTACTTCAACGTGGGCCTGCACTTCCGCAAAGAGTGGAACCACGAAGGCGTCCTGGGAAAATCCGAAAACTACACCTCCGATTTCAATATCGAACCCACATGGATGCTGCTTTTCAAAGTCGGCAGGGCCCAACTTGCATTCAGCGGCTTCGCGGAATACAACTCTCCCAAGGGGACCGACTCATTCGGTACCCCGAGCGTATCGGAATATCTGGTAAAGAGCGTCGTCGCCGTCGATATCGGCGCACTTCTTATGCACAAGCCGCAACTCGTCGATCTCAACGCCGGACTCTGGGGCTGGCACAATGAATATGGAAAGTCGGCATCCGAGCCGGGCGCAAAACAGTTGACGCCTCTCGTTGGAATCACGTTGCACCTCGGTGGCGGAGCGCCCCGCCACAATCCATGATCGGATATCTGAAAACGGGTTCATCTTCAAAAGGGGGGTCGAGCTTGATTGACGCCTTCAATTCCGCATTGAACATACTCCTCGTTGAGGATGACAAAGACCTCGCGGGCTTCGTGCGGCAAGGACTCGAAGACGAGAGTTGCGTCGTCAAAGTCTGCCACGATGGCGGCTCAGGTTTGCGCCAGGCAGAGTTGCATGCCTTCGATATCATTCTGCTCGACGTCATGCTTCCCATCCTCAACGGATTCGAGGTAACCAGACGCCTCCGCCTCCAGAATGTCCGGACCCCCATTTTGCTGCTCACCGCCCGCGACGCACCTGAAGATGTAGTCAAGGGCCTCGATGCCGGGGCAGACGACTACCTCACCAAGCCCTTCGATTTCGAAGTCCTCCTCGCCCGCGTTCGCGCTCGCACTCGCTCCTCGGCAGGCAAGAACACCGCCCAGATGCGCTTTGCAGATCTCTTTCTTGATGCGGAAAAGCGCGAGGCGGTGCGGGCAGGAATGCGTTTGGAGCTCACACGAACCGAGTTCTCCATCCTCGAGTGCCTCATGCGCTCAGCCGGGCGCGTCGTCACGCGAAATCGGATGATCGAGCTGGTCTGGGGAGACCGCGACGTAACTGAGAACAATCTCGACGTTTTCATGCGTTTCCTGCGCTCCAAAGTGGATCGCCCAGGCCTGCCTCGACTTCTCCATACCGAGCGCGGTGTCGGATACAGCATCCGGGAAGGATCAGATTGAAGAGCCTGACCATTCAACTTCGACTCACTGCCTGGTACTTCCTCAGCCTAGCAATTGTCGTCGCCATTTTGGCTGGCGGTAGTTGGTTCGCCATGCGCGCGAGCATGTTCCACGCCATCGACCGAGATCTTGGCTACAGAATTGCCAGCGTTGTCCCGTTCATCCAAAGCCACTCGCTCAAGAATCGCGAGCAGATCACGAAGGCATTTTCCAACTCGTCCGACTCGTCGGTTGTCGGCATGTTCGTGCAGATCACAGACGACCAGTCAAACATCCTGTATGAATCAGACGTGCTCCGGTCGCACTCGGTTCCAGTCATTCCGCCTGCCAGCCCTGACGGAGCCCTCTCTCTCCGCACTGCCGGCCACAGCGGCTGGCCGGTAAGAGTTGCCAGCAAGCATCTTGTCGTCGACGGCGTCGGCCTCACGGTCCATATTGCCGAGCCGCTGCGCGACACGCTCAACGCACTGCGCGAGTACAGCCTTTATCTCGCTGTCTTCGTCCCGCTCGCCCTGCTCCTCACCACTTCCGCCGGCTACTGGATCAGCCGCCGCGCCCTGGCTCCCGTCGAGCAAATTAGAAACCAGGCCGAAGCCATCGACCCTGCCGATCTCACCACCCGCCTTCAGGTTCCCCCCACTGAAGATGAACTCGCCCGACTGGCACGAACGCTCAACGCCATGCTTGCGCGCATCGAGACCGGGTTTCGTTCCATCGAGCGATTCACCGCCGATGCCTCTCACGAACTCCGCGCCCCGCTGGCCCTCATCATCACGGCTGGAGACGTCTCTCTTCGCCGCGAGCGTTCCCGCGAAGAGTTGACGGAAGTGTTGCGCAAGGTTGTACGAGAGGCGCGGCGCATGTCCCAACTGGTGGACGATCTGCTCGCCCTGGCACGGGGAGACGCACTTCGAGCAAGTGCAACGCTGGCTCCTGTCGACATTGCAGAAATTCTTCGCGAGCTTTGCACCGAATTCGCGTGCCAAGTCAATGCCAAAGGAATCAAAGTCGCCTCTGCTCTCCCCAGTCGCGAAGCCCCCGTCCTGGGCGAAAGCTCCGACCTGCGCCGTCTCTTCCTGATCCTCATCGATAACGCCATCAAGTACACCGAGGCGGGAACAATCAACGTTTCACTCGACCAGACAGATCGTTCTGTCAGAATCACGGTTGCCGATACCGGCATCGGCATTGAGCAGTCCGCTCTGCCCCACATCTTCGATCGTTTCTGGCGGGCAGACAAAGTGCGCTCGCGTGCCGAGGGTGGCGCCGGCCTCGGTCTTTCGATCGCATCCCAAATCGTCAAGCAGCACGGCGGGAAAATAGCAGTAGAGAGCGTAGTCGGCCAGGGCACCAGGTTCATCGTAGAGCTTGCGTCCGCCAAATCACTCTAGACAAATCGCTCACCCCACGCGACGCCACTAGACCTCATCTTTGAATCGCACCTTCGCTTAAAGACAGAAGACAAGCCACCATAAGCAAAATCGTTTGAGTACTTAGCGCCGGATAAACCCGCCCCGGCAGCTGGAACGCAGTAATCTTTCTCTCGACGGAGCCACGAGCCGCTCGCCCAGGACCATCCAACCCGCTATAATCCTCAATTGATCGCGCCGGCGCAGAAAACTCGGGGCCAAATTTCTCCCCGTCCAGCCCGGCCGATTTTGCCTGGAGCATTTGAAAGGTATCCGCCATCATGAAGAACCTCACCCGCCGTCAATTTGGCGCCGGCATAGCCGCAACCGCTGCCACCCTGGCCCTCCCCAAACTCGCCCTCGCCCAACTCCATCCCATTAGCCGCGAGTTGCCTCAGGGCTTCCTCTGGGGATGCGCCACTGCCGCCTACCAGATCGAAGGCGCAGCAAGCGAAGACGGCCGCGGCCCTTCCGTATGGGACACCTTCTCCCACACCCCCGGCAAAACCTACAACGGCGAGACCGGCGACGTAGCCGACGACTCATATCACCTCTACAGGGAAGACATTCAGCTCCTCAAGAATTTAGGCGTGGCCACTTACCGCTTCTCCATCTCCTGGTCGCGCATCTTTCCCAGCGGAACCGGCCAGCCCAACCCCAAGGGCCTCGACTACTACAACCGCGTCGTCGACGAGTTGCTCGCCAACAGCATCACTCCCTACATCACCCTCTTCCACTGGGATCTGCCCCAGGCCCTGCAGTCCCGTGTAGGCGGATGGCAATCGCGCGACACATCCAAAGCCTTTGCCGACTACGCCGCCTATGTCACCAAACGCCTCTCCGACCGCGTCCACCATTGGATGACCACCAACGAGTTCGTCTGCTTCACGGACAACGGCTATAAAAATGGCAGCTTTGCCCCCGGCCTCATGCTGCCCCCCGCCCAGGTCAATCAAATTCGCCACCACGGCATTCTCGCCCACGGACTCGGTGTTCAGGCCATCCGCGCCAACACCCCGAGCGGAACCCAGGTCGGCCTCGCGGAAAACACCAACGTCTACGTCCCCGCTATTGAAACCCCGGAAAACATTGAAGCTGCCCGCAAAGCCACCCGCGACGGCGCAGCGCCCTTCCTCGCCCCCCTCATGGAGGGCCACTACCCTGCAAGCTATCTGGAGCGCGAGGGAGCCAACGCCCCCAAAATCGAGCCGGGAGACATGGAAGCCATCGGCAGCAAGCTCGACTTTGTCGGCCTCAACGTCTACACCGCCGACTATGTGGAAGCCGACAGCTCCGCACAGGGCTATGCCATCCTGCCCCGTCCAGCCTCATACCCGCACATGACCTCGCCCTGGATTGAGATCACCCCGGAGTGCACCTACTGGACCATCCGCAACGTCACCGACCTCTGGCATCCGCCTGCAATCTTCATCACAGAGAATGGCTGCTCTTCCGACGACGTTCCCAATGCCGCCGGCCACATCGAAGACACCGACCGAGTCATGTATCTCCGCAACCACATCGCCAACGTCCAACGAGCCGCCGCCGAAGGTTACCCAATAAAGGGCTACTTCCTCTGGAGCCTGATGGACAATTTCGAGTGGGCCGACGGTTACAGCAAGCGTTTCGGAATTCATTACGTGGATTTCAAAACCGAAAAGCGCACTCCCAAACTCAGCGCAGCCTGGTACCGCGACACCATTGCGCGAAACGCTGTCGAATAGCTCCGCTCGGTCAGCAAGTTGATTAGGCCGCCTTAACCCAGGCGGCCTTTCACTTGTTCAGTTGCTGCACAAAGAAGTCAGCCATCATGTGATTGGCCTCCAGAGCCTCGGGCAATTTGGGGTCGTACCAGAACGCGTGCGTCAGTGCGTCAAACACCACCAACCGAGCGTCCACGCCAGCCCGCAGATACGCCCGGTGCAGATTCGCCGTGCCGCTCAGCAGCAGGTCACGCCCGCTGGTCACAAACAACGTCGGTGGCAGCCCATGCAGATCGGCGTAAATAGGCGAAAGCACCGGATCGCGCGGATCGGTGGCGCCCACATACTCGGCGTCATGCGTACCAGGACGTGGCGGATCAAGATGGCCCGAAAGCCCCCGCAACGCATACATCGACTCCGAGTCTCCCGCGCGCGCAAAGTCGCCCATACCGCTGAAGATACCCAGCGCCGCCGGCATCGGCAAGCCCAACTGCTTCAGCCTCACCGCAACTTCAGCGGTCAAAATCGCGCCGGCAGAAGTTCCGTAGATTACTATGTGATCCGGCTTGTAGGTCTTCAGCAGTTCCTTGTAAACCGCAATCGAGTCATCCACTGCGGCCGGAAACGGATGCTCCGGCGCAAGTCGGTAAAGCACCGCCACCACCTTCATCTTGGTATAGCCGGCAATCGGAATCGATTCCGCATACGATCCCGAATCAGAGTTGAACCCGCCGCCATGCAGGTTCATCAGCACCTTGTCCCGGTTTGCTTCAGGCATTCCCTCCGGCGTCACAATCCGCACCGGAACCCCAGCCATTTCCTCTTCCACAAGCGTATTGGGGCACACCGCGCTCCAGGCCACGCGCGCTCCGGCCGTGTAGGCGTCCGTGTGAGCGCGTCGCTCAGCCAGCGTTTCCGGCGGACCCTCGTCTGGCACAGCGCGAGCCAGCACTTTTTGTGCCTCCGCGCTGATCGTCTGCGGCACCGGAACCACCCGCGTCACATGCGCTGTCCCGTCAGCGTCGATATAGCTCGTGTCCCGCTGCGGAGCCTCCGCCGCCGTCGTCGGGTGCGGCGCAGGTTGCTGCGCAGACACAGCGCTTGCAGCCACCAAAAGAACAAACACAAAGCGATAAGGCATCGAACTCATTCGGCCAGCTCCTCGTGTGCGAATTGCAAAGCACCGTCCGACACACCTAAATTTCACATTGTCCACCATATCCACAAAGCGCCATTCCGTCCATCGCACCCAATCAAAAAAGGGAAGCGATTTCAATCGCCCCCCTTCTTTGATTCGTTCAGCACTCCAGTGAACTAGTCCGGGAGAACCAGCAGGCCGCTTGCCAACAACTTCTCCGTCAGGTTGTCCAGCGCCTGGGAGAACTTGTAGGAAACAGCGCGTACGCTCATACCCAGAAGCGTCGCTGCTTCGGCCTGAGTGTACTCCTGAAGCACAATCCGGCTCAGCAGTTGCCGGTCCAGAGAACCAAGCTTCTCTAGGCACCTTTCCAGATCGAGGACGAAGATCACTGCGTCCTCAAAGGTGCGGATCGGTCGGCTCGATACCCAACCCCGCCCCACTGGATCGCCAAGAATCGACGGGGCCCGGCCCACCTGCATCGAGGCATACAGATAGCGCCGCAACATGCTCTCCGTGTGCTTCCGATAAAAGGCCAGGCTCACCAGCGGTTCTTTCGCTGGTGATTTCGCCGGACTGATCGCCGGTCGTGCTGCCGGCTTCTGCTTCCAACTCCTCCGTTCTTCCTGCCACTCTACCTGCGGACTGCTTGCTCCCCAAACGGTTGCCAACTGAAGGGCTGCGCTCATCGCGTCCCTCCTACTGCTTCAACGGCCTTCCAGACCCTTGCATGCGGCTTGCGGGCTGGACGCCCACGCCGCTTCCGGCTTTCTGGAGATGGAAAATCCTGCAGTTTTACTTCACACCCTCGGCAATAAACACTTTCATGTGTCTGGGCACGGTACCAAAGACAGCCGCACCCTTCGCAAATTTTGATTTGCACGCGCAATTCCATGACTATTTCTCCGTATTTGGGCCTTCTCCCGACGGACTTTTTTGTTTTCGGTTGTTCCGCGGGGTAAAGAGAACCAGGCAGGGCAACTCAGGATTCTCACGTCCTGATGGGGGATTGCCGCCTTCGCTCGCTTGTTTTTTGTCATGCTCATAGCGCGCAGATCCTGGAATTTCACGCCTTGGCCTCCCCACATTCCATCGTGCCAGGCGCGATGGGGAAAACTTGGGGCAGGAAACATTTCCTCCGGGTAACTCTCCAACAAAACGCACGTTACCCAAAGGAGGTTCATAAGCCGACGATCAAGACAAGGCCGCAGCCTGCTCAACACCGTGCCAAAGAACCATTTCCTGGAAAATTCCTATAAGCCAAAGCGAGATGAAGTAATACCAATCTAGGAATATGTATCCCTTGCGTCAACGCCCTCACATGGTTTTGCGTTCCAGCGCTTCCCAATCAATACCAAAGCGCCGAAAATGAAGGCGAACTGGCCATTACGACTTTTCCTGGGGAAACTGAAGAGCCGTCATTCCCATTGCTGGTGGCGAATTATCCACAAATGAACTTTAGCCAGATGCACGAACGTCTACGCCTGGAGATGCTGCGCAGGATAAAGCGCGGGACCCTCAGTGTCTCCCTGCTCGCTCGCCAGACAGGCTTTGGACAGGCGCATCTCTCCAATTTTCTCCACTGCCGACGCCAGCTATCGCTCGAGGCAATGGATCGAATCCTCGCGGCCCAGCATCTGACCGCCGCCGATCTTCTTCCCCTCACCCAATATGCAGGCGACTCGCTGGCCGACGATGAAAACAGCTCAGTCCCCGTCGTCTCCCATGCCGCGGCGCTTTTCGAGCCCCACATCCGCCCCTCCGCCGCGCACGCCATGCTCAGGCTGCCCGCCGGAGTTCTCCAGTCTCTGCATACCAGGGTCTCCAACTCGCGCAGATCATGGCAGAGGTTCGTCGCTGTGCGCATTCCATCGTCCGACGCCCAGGCAATGGATCCGCTGGTGCTCCCCGACGCCATCGCCCTCATCGATCGCCACTACAATGCGCTCGCCCCGTATCGCCCAAACCGCCAGAATGTCTACGCCGTCCGCCATGGCGCACACCTGACCCTGCGATACGCAGATTTTTCCCTGAACCGGCTGGTCCTGCGGCCCCACAACATCGCTTTCCCGGTGGAGTTGGTCGAGATCGATCCCGGAGAGTCCCCCGGCGACCTGCTGGCCGGCCGCGTTGCATTGATCATCAACGAGCCGTGAAGGCCAGAACCTACCGTCAACGGCGGCGCGCGCCCTAAACATCGTGCCCAGAGTCCTGGTTCTCAAACCGCGTGAACTTCCCAATCCAGTTCAGGAACACAGTCTCCGTCGGGCCGTTGCGCTGCTTGGCCACGATAATCTCCGCTTTCGCCTTTTCCGCGTCCGACAGCTCTTCCGTCCGGTTGTAGTAGGCCTCACGGTGGATGAACGCCACCACATCCGCATCCTGCTCAATCGACCCCGACTCGCGCAGATCGCTCAACAGCGGCCGCCGGTCTTCGCCCCGCCGCTCGCTGGCGCGGGAGAGCTGCGAGAGAGCAACCACCGGAACGTGGAGCTCCTTCGCCAGAGCCTTCAACCCGCGCGAAATCGCCGACACCTCCTGCGTCCGGTTTTCGTACCCCTTCCGTCCGCCTGAGGGAAGCGTCGCCGTCATCAGTTGCAGGTAGTCCACTACCACCAGGTCCAATCCCCCGGCGTTCTGCTTCAGCCGCCGCGCCTTGGCCCGCATCTCGGCAAGCGATATCCCAGCCGAGTCGTCGATGAACATCCGCGACTCAACCAGTTCCTCGAGTGCCTTCTGCAGTTTGCCCGCCTCTTCCTGACCAAGAAACCCCTTCTGCAGCAGTTGCTGGTCCACCCAGGCCTGCGAGGCAAGCATGCGCCGTAGCAGCGACGCCTTGCTCATTTCCAGGCTGAACACCGCCACAATCGCCTGGTGATTGATCGCCGCGTTCTGCGCAATGTTGATCGCAAAGGCCGTCTTGCCCATCGACGGTCGCGCCGCAATGATAATCAGCTCGTCCTTCTGCAGACCGCTCGTCAACCGGTCCAGTTCCGTAAAATCCGTCGCAAGCCCCGTTACTTCCCGGCTCTGTTTGTAGAGGTTGTCGATCGACCCGAAAGAGTTCGCGACAATCTTTTCCAGCGGCTCCAGCCCCTGCGAAAGACTTTTCTCGCTCACCTCAAGCAATTGCGACTCGGTCATGTCAAGCACACCGATCGCGTCCTCGCTCTGGTCTGCCGCCCGCGCAATCGCCGACGAGCAAATCAGCATCAGCTTCCGCAGCAGGCTCTTGTCCTTCACAATCCGGATGTACTCTTCAATCACCGGTCGGCGCGGCAAACCCTCCGTCAGCGAAGCCAGGTAGGCAACTCCGCCCACCGCCTCAACCTCCTTGTACCGCGCCAGTTCATTGGCCAGCGTCACAATATCCACCGGGCGCTGCGCATCCACCAGCTCGCCCATGCGCAGGTAAATGCGCCGATGCGAGTCCAGCGAAAAGTCGTCGGCCTCAAGCTTTTCCGCAGCCTCGGAGTAGGCGGCGCTGTCCAGCAGAATCGCGCCAAGAATTGTCTTCTCGGCATCAATGTTCGCCGGTAACCCGGCGTCAAACTTAATATCAGGAATCGCGGCCATATCTAGAAAAGTTTAGGCCAACCACCGCCGCCGCCAGTCTGTGAACATTCGCGCCAACTGCGGAAAACAAGGAAAAGACAGCAGGACCTTTCCCGATCGCAAATCCCATCTGGCAGATTGTGCATAAGTTGTAGCCTTCCCGTGCCCTACGCCTGCGAAAATAGAAAGATAGCCCCTAAAGCCTGAATCGGCTTCGGGCAAAGCCGATTTAGGCAGGACTCACCATGCAACGCGTCGCCGTGATCTATAACCCGGCCTCAGGCCAACACTCCGCACGACGCAAGGCAGCTGTTCAGGCAGCCATCTCCGTCCTCGCCGAGGCCGGCGTCCATGCCGAAGCCTTCGTCACCACCGCCGCTGGCAGTGCCACCACACAGGCCCTCGATGCCGTTCGCAGCGGCTTCGACACCGTTCTTGCCTGCGGCGGCGACGGCACCGTCCACGAAGTCCTGCAAAGCCTCGTCGGAACCGACGTCGCCCTCGGCGTCGTTCCCCTCGGAACCGCCAACGCCCTGGCCGCCGATTTGGGCCTCACCGCTTCTCCCGCAAAAGTCGCGCGCATCCTGCTCACCGCCGCTCCCACGCGAATCTCGGTCGGCCGCATTCACTATAGCGACGCCGCCGGCAACCCCGCCTCGCGCTATTTCACCGTCGCCGCCGGCGTAGGCGCCGATGCCCTGCTCATGTCGCGCATGGACGCCCGCCTCAAACGCCGCCTCGGCTACATCCTCTACATCATCGAAGCCTTCCGCATCTGGGCCACCCACTCCTTCCCGCTCTTCCACGCGATTGCCCCGGCAAGCGAAGCCGGCGACGTCCCCAATGATCGCGTAGTCGAAGTCTCACAGTTGCTCGCCGTGCGCGTACGCTCTTTTGGCGGCGCTCTCCGTTATCTGGCGCCCGGCGCAAGCCTGCGCAACGGAAAACTCACCCTGCTCGCCTTCAAGACCCGCAGCCGATTTCGCTACATGTTGTTTCTGCTCGCTGTCCTGGCCGGCCAGCACAAATTCGAACGCGAAGTTGAGCTCATTGAAACCCCGTCCATCGAGTGCCACCCCCGCAACGGCTCCAAAGACTCCTTCTTCGTCGAAGCCGACGGCGAAGTCCTCGGCCAACTCCCCGTCAGGCTCGAAGTCGTCCCCCACTCCCTCACCCTCCTCGTCCCGCCCGGCGCCCAGCCGTAAGTCGCTCGGCCGCGAAGAACCTGTTCAACGATTGTGCTCATTTGCAGGAGCGCGAAGGTGCGCCATTCCAGCGGTGCGTGAGTCGAAAAGTTGAAATCCCCCGCCACAGGTTCCCGGCCGGGGATTCCGCACTTCGTTAAATTTCTAAATAGAAAGACTGCCCCTTACTTCTTCAGCGGCTTCCGCGCAAAGTAATACAGCGAAAACGCCAGCGCCGCAAACGCCAGCACGCTCACGTAGTTGTTATCCAGAAGCGTATGCGGAAAATTCAGAATGTCGCCTTCGCCCGCCGTGGTTTCGTAACCTTTCAGCGCCACTCCAAGCAGGCCGACAATCCCGCCTGCCGCAATCAGCCCGGAGGCATAAAGCGACCCCGGAGAGATCTCACTTCCTGATTCGGCAGCGTCACCACCGGCCCGCGCAACCGCGCTGTCAATGAGCCACCGCACAACTCCGCCAACAAAAATCGCCAGCGTCGTTCCAATCGACAGATACGCGCCCACCGCGAAAGACAGCGAACGGATTCCCAGCAGCTCAACGGCCAGCACCAGGAAGACGCCCATCATTACCAGGCCCCACGGCAATTTGCGGCTCAGGATTCCGTTGATCACCGTCGCCATCAGCCGTGCCTGCGGAGCCGCCGCCTTCTCGCTGCCGATGCCCTGAATCCACTGCACCTCAATCCGCCCCGTCGCCGGCGAATACAGGTACTTGCCGTCCGCCAGTTCCGTCGAGCCAATAGCGTTCAGCACAATGTACTCACTCTTGTGGTGGACAATCGAGGAATCGTTCGGGCCCAGAACCGGAAACTGCGTGGGCAGGTGGCGCGTATCGCCCTGGACACTCACCCCGGGGTGGGCCGCGCTCAGATTCCACGCCTGCGAGGCCGCGTGAAATGACTGCAGGCCGGTGTTCATCAAGTTCAGCGTAAAGCCAATCGCAATCGTCGAAACAACCACGCCAATAAACAGCGCAATCTGCTGCAGCCGTGGCGTCGATCCCACGATGTAACCGGTCTTCAAGTCCTGCGAAGTGTCGCCTGCGTTGGCCGAAGCAATGCAGACAACCCCGCCAATCGTCACGGCCAGCGCGCCAAACGCAGGAGCAGTCCAGCCCTTCACAAGAAAGATGGCAGAAGTTGCCATCAGCGTCGCAATTGTCATTCCCGAAATGGGGTTGGCCGAGGAGCCGATCAGTCCCACAATGCGCGAACTGACCGTAACAAAAAGAAACCCGAAAACCACAACCAGCAGTGATGCCGCCAGATTGGCCTGCCAGCCCACAAAGGCTCCCGGCACCGGCTTGAACTCAAGAAAGCAGAACATGCAAATGATCAGCAGAATCGAGCCCAGCACAACCACGCCCATCGGGAGGTCGTCGTCCGTGCGAACCGGCGCAGGCTTCGACAGCTTGCCGGAGCGCAGATTGCGGAACCCCGCCCCAAGCGCGCTCAAGATCGTCGGCATGGTTTTCAATAGCGTGATCAGCCCGGCCGCCGCAACCGCTCCGGCGCCCATCGGACGGATATACGTCGCCCACAGGTCGCTCGGACCCATCGCTGCAATAGGAATGGTCCCCGGATAGATCGGCCCCGGCAAATTCTTACCGAAGAAATAGATCAGCGGCATTACCACCAGCCACGAAAACACGCCCCCGGCAAAAATCACCCCTGCCACACGCGGCCCGATGATGTAGCCAACGCCCAGGTACTCCGGCGTCGCCGCTGCCTTGATCGACGCACCTTTCAGAATATGGTCGGGCCCGAAATCCGGCTGGAACTCCGGCGTCCCCGGCCACGCCTTGAACAGGTTGTCGTTCTGAAACAGCGTATACAGCGAGCCCAGCCCCAGCCCCATAAACACGCGGCTCGCCAGACCCCCGCCCTGCTCGCCCGCCATCAGCACGTCCGCGCAGGCCGTGCCTTCCGGATAGGTCAATACCCCGTGCTCCTCCACAATAAGCTGCCGCCGCAGAGGAATCATGAATAGAACGCCAAGCCAGCCCCCGATCAGAGCCAGAATAAAAATCCGCGAGTATTCCAGGTCGAATCCCAGAAAGATCAGAGCCGGAAGAGTAAAAATAACGCCCGCCGCAATCGACTGCCCGGCGTTCCCCGTCGTCTGAACAATATTGTTCTCAAGAATCGAAGCCCGGCCAAACGCGCGCAAAATACTGATCGACAGCACCGCAATCGGAATCGAAGCCGCCACGGTCAGTCCCGCGCGCAGGCCAACATAAACAGTCACCGCGCCAAACACGAGTCCAAAAAAGGAGCCCAGCAGAACGGCGCGCAAAGTGAATTCCGGGCGATGCTCGTCCGGCGCTACAAAAGGTTGAAAATCAGGCACGAACGGCCTCCAGATGATGGCTTATTAAATTCAAAAGTAGTCCCTGAAGGCCGAGTGTAGCAGCGATAGGGGCCCTGCGTCACAGGCAGACACTCGCATTTTCACCGCCAGCCACTTGGCGAATCGGCCCCCGGCGGCGTAGGGTAGGGGCAATCATCGCATCCGGTTTTACGGAGTGTCCAATCGCAATGACCAACCCTGCGCCCGCCACAACCCCGTTCCAACGCCTCATCTCACTCGACATCCTCCGCGGCGTCACCATCGCCTTCATGATCATGGTCAACAACAACGGAGGACCTGCCGCCTGGGCCCAGATGCATCACGCCGAATGGAATGGCCTCACCGCCACCGACCTCGTCTTTCCCACCTTCCTCTTCGTCGTCGGCGCATCCATCGTCTTCGCCTTCCATGCGCGCCTCGCTAAAGGCGCCACGCGCGCCCAGTTGGCGTGGCACACCGCGAAGCGCGCCGTCATCCTGTTTCTCTTCGGCATCGTTGTCAACAGCTTCCCCTACTTCCATCTCGTTCACATGCGTTTCTATGGAGTCCTCCAGCGCATCGCCATCTGCTATCTCGTCATCGGCCTCTTTTACCTCTGGGACCAGCGCGTCTGGACCAAGATCGCCGCACTGGCCGTTGTCCTGCTCGGTTACTGGGCCTTGGTCCAGTGCGTCCCCGTCCCCGGCGCCGGCATGCCCGGCCGCGACGTTCACTTCCTCGACAAGGACCAGAACATCGTCGCCTGGGTCGACCGCCAGCTCATGCCCGGCCACTTGTACGAAGACGGAATTACGCACAATCTCCGCGACCCCGAAGGCCTGCTTAGCGATATACCCGCCTTCGGAACCACGCTGCTAGGTCTGCTCGCCGGCCTCTGGCTTCGCTCCTCACGCACCCTCAAGACCAAAGCCGCCGGCCTGGCTTTCGGCGCTGCCGCCTGCCTCGCCTCAGGCTATTTCTGGTCCATCTGGTTCCCGCTCAACAAGAAAATGTGGACCAGTTCCTACGTACTCGCCGCCGCCGGCTGGTCCCTCGCCGTCTTTGCCCTCGCCTTTTGGGCCGTCGAAATCAAGGGCTGGGGAAAAGGCAAAGGACACTCCAAAGGCGAAGTCTTCTCCAGGGGCCTCGTCTGGCCATGGATCGTCTTCGGCTCCAACGCCATTGCCGCCTACATGTTCAGCGAACTGCTGCCCGGCGTCGTCGACCTCGCCCCCTTCACGTCGCACGGATACAAGACCAACGCCCTTGCATGGGCGCGCCTTCATCTCATCGGCCGCATCCCCGACCCCGGCTGGGCTTCCTTCGCTTACTCGGTCTCATA
>Ga0307377_10004817_pt1 | contig 14655 bp, 12 predicted proteins | sample TR3MG_FD_202535 | JGI IMG/M metagenome (GOLD analysis project Ga0307377, IMG submission 202535) | Soil microbial communities from Risofladan, Vaasa, Finland - TR-3 | ecosystem: Environmental > Terrestrial > Soil > Coastal area > Acid sulfate soil | place: Finland: Risofladan, Vaasa | collected... | reverse complement strand
TCATGGTCGCGGGCTCGGGATCATTCGCCAATGGCGTTGCCACCTACCAGAACCCCTGCATCACCCCCCAGTCCACCTGGCCGGTCTTCACCAACGATGTGGCGTGCACGAACTACATCCTTGAAGCGATCAACAATGCGCGCGCCGTCGAAGGGGTGCGCGCCATGCACCTGCCGACCAACTGGTTCAGCCTCACCCCCCAGCAGCAGTTGTTCGTCGTCGCGGACCTCGAGCGCACTGACCGTGGCCTTCCCCCCTACTTGGGACTCAACGCGGCGCTCAGTGCCGAGGCTCAACATGCGGCGCTGACCAACAACGACCCCGGTATTGCCCCGGGCTTCGCGATCGGGACAGACGCGCAGGGTTCGCCCGGCATGGGTGGCGCCTGGGGCGGCGGATTCAACGTGCTCGCCACGGACTACGTCTGGATGTACCTCGATGGTTGGGCGGGAAGTTCCGCCGCGACCTCCAACGTCGCGTGTACCTCGCCGGGCAACGCGGGTTGTTGGGCTCACCGAGAGGAACTCCTCGGCACGGCGCCGGGCTTCAATCCCGGTGTTGGTCTGATGGCGACGAACGCGGAGATGGGCACCGGCTACGCCGTCGTCGCTGGTCACGCCTCGCTGGTGGACCTCATCGAGCTCCCCAAGGGCGGGCAGCCCCCGATGAACTTCACGTGGGCCGCCAACGTGGTTCCCTACCTGAACTAACCAACCTCATCGCTTCGCCACTCTCCAATGGAGTGGGTCAGCCTTCGGTCAGGGTGCCGCCGGGGACGATCGCCAACTCAGCGTGGTTCAGGTGCGGCTCGTTATCCGCAGCGACGGCGGGTATGAAGATCGCGGCGACGACCGCCAGCGCCGTGCAGGCCGCGAGGAAGATGAACCCGTGGGCGTAACCGGACTCCGTGGGCGCCCCCGTCGGCAACACACGAGCGGTGACGATACTTGACATGACGCCGGCCCCCACGGCACCGCCGATGGTCCGAATGTTGGCGTTCATGCCGCTGGCGATGCCGGTCTGATTGGCGGACACGGCCCGCACGATCAGGTTGGACATCGCGGAGAAGGCGAGGCCCAACCCGACCCCCAAGAAGCCGCTGGCCAGGTAGATGTCCACGCTGGTGGAGTGCGCGAAGGCGAGGACGCCGTAGCCGATCGCGGAGATTGCCGAGCCGGCGACCACCGCGGTCTTCGATCCAAAGCGATTGGCGATCTTGCCCGAGTAGAGACCGACGAAGAACATCCCGATGGTGAGCGGCATGAGATAGAGACCCGACGCGACGGTACTGGCACTGAATCCGTAGCCCGCGCTGCGTGGGGTCTGCACGAATTCCGGCAGGAAGGCCATGATCGAGTACATGCCGATGCCGAAGAGGAACGCGACGAGGTTGTTCGTCCACACGGCCGGGATGCGCATCATCTTCATGTCCACGACCGGGTCGTTGACGCGCAATTCCACGACGACCCAGATGGCGAGCAGCACGATGGCGAGGACCAGCAATCCGAGGGTCTTGGGCGATAGCCACCCCCACGTCGGCGCTTCGCTCACGGCGACCAGCAGCGCGACCAGCCAGGCGGACAGCAACAGGGCCGCCGAGATGCTGATTCGACCGCTACTTCGCTCGGGCGATTCAGGAACGAGGAGATAGGTCAATATCGCGGCCACCGAGGTCATGATCAGGGGAATCCAGAACAGCCAGTGGATGCCGAGGTGCTGGAGGATTGGTCCGGCGACGATGAGCCCGATGCCACCCCCGACGGCCGTCATGGCGGCGATGATGCCGATCGCTGAGGCGAGCCGTTCACGGGGAAACTCGTCGCGGATGATGCCGAACGCGAGGGGCATGACGCCACCGCCAATACCCTGGACCGCACGCCCGATGATCAGGACCGTCACCGAATGGGCCAGGCCCGCGACGACCGAGCCGAGGGAGAGGGCGATCAGAGTGGCGACCATGACGTGTTCTTTGCCCAGGATGTCACCGATCCGCCCCATGATGGGGGTGAAGATCGAGGCCGAGAGCAGATAGGCCGTCACGACCCAGGTCACGGTGTTCTGGCTGGTGTGCATGGTCAGTTGGATCGTGGTGAGCGCTGGGATCACCAGTGACTGGAGCAGGGAGTAAGCGGAGACGCCGAGCACGAGGACACCGAAGGTGACCCGGTAGTCGGCGCGTTCGAGCGAAGTGGGCATCTGTGCGCGATTCCTCAACTAGTGGTTGGCCACAATACCGGTTGACCCGCCGGGTCCGAACATTCGACTTCAGCGACGCGGCGGTCACGGCGCGGGACGGTGAGGCCAGTGCCGCAGTCGACTGGTTCAGGAACACTCCAATCCGAAAGGAGGTTCACGCGCCGGACTCGACTCGTTGGATCGGCCGGACCTCGACAGATTCTTATGGAACTCTTGCACGCGTATCAGCCCGCGCTCAATTGGCCATCGTAACTTTTGTTACATGATCGAGGCCCGCGGACTGACGAAGCGATTCGGAGACGTGCTGGCGGTTGACGACCTGACGTTCGACGTGCAACCGGGTCGAGTCACCGGGTTCCTTGGGCCCAATGGGTCGGGGAAGTCGACCACCATGGCGATGATCATGGGACTCGACCACGCGACGAGCGGCACGGTGAGGATTCTGGGCAAGGAGTATCACGAGTTGCGCTGGCCCCTTCGCGAGGTGGGGGCGTTGCTCGAGGCGCGGGCCATTCATCCTGGTCGTTCGGCTCGCGCGCACCTGTGGTCGCTCGCCCAATACAACTCGATACCCAAGCGGCGGGTGGACGAGGTTCTCGAGCGGGTGGGCCTGAGTGACGTGGCGGAGAAGCGGGTGGGAAAGTTCTCCCTCGGCATGGGTCAGCGTCTCGGTATCGCGGCGGCCCTACTGGGTGATCCCGCCGTGGTGCTGCTCGACGAACCGGTCAACGGGCTCGACCCCGAGGGAATTCGTTGGACCCGTACTCTCTGCAAGTCTCTGGCGAGCGAAGGCCGCACCGTATTCCTCTCCAGCCATCTCATGGCCGAAATGGCGCTCACCGCCGATCAACTCGTGGTCATCGGCAAGGGCCGGCTCATCGCCGAAATGCCAGTACCGGAGTTCGTGGCCAAGAGTTCGGGAAATACGTTTCGGGTCCGGGCGGGTTCATCCGAGCCACTCATGTCCGCGATCATCGAAGCCCAGGGCGACGTCGCGCTCAACGCGGACGGCTCCATGCTCGTGTCGAGGGTGGATGCGACGACGATCGGTGATCTCGCCTTGTCTCTTGGGGTGGCCATCTATGAACTGACCCCCCAAGCCTCATTGGAGGATGCGTTCATGGAGATGACCGGCTCGTCAGTTGAGTATCGAGGAGTGTCGTGAGCGTAGACGTCACCCAATCCGGATGGTCCATCGATGAGCCGAGGGACCGCGCGGGCCTGCGACACGCCGTCGCGGGCGAATGGACCAAGTTCTGGTCGGTTCGATCTACGTCGTGGAGCCTGGTCGCCTTGATGGTCGCGACCATCGGCCTCGGCGTCCTCTCCACCCACGCGCTGAGCTCCGGGCCGGCCACCCTGGACCCGATACGAAGGATTTTCGTCGGATTCAACCTCGGACAGTTCGCCATTGGGGTTCTGGGGGTCTTGGTGATCAGCGCCGAGTACGGGACGGGTCAGATTCGATCCACGCTCTCGGTGATGCCGCGCCGTTCGGTAGTGGTCGCGGCGAAGGCGATCGTCATGGGCGGGGTGGGTTTGGTAGTTGGCGAGATCCTCTCGTTTGTGACCTTCCTCGTGGGCGATGCGGTCCTTTCAGGTTCCCCATCGCACGTGGCGTTCGGTTCTCCGGGGGTTCTGCGAGTACTGATCGAGAGCGGGGTCTACCTCGCACTGCTCGGGCTGATTGGTCTCGGCATCGCGACGGTGCTGCATAATTCCGCCGGTTCGATCGCCGCATTTGCAGGTGTGGTGTTGGTGCTCACCCTGCTGGTGAGCGCCATGCCCACGTTCCTCGTCCATGCAGTGAGCCGATTCTTGCCGGCCAACATTGGAGCCACCGTGTTTGCCCTGAGTCCGCCCCCACGATTTGCGAGTGTGCCGGTGTTCAGTCCGCTCACCGGACTCATCGTGCTGGCGGTCTACGCAGCGGTCCTGCTGGGTGCCGGCAGTCTCTTGATGTCGCGCCGTGACACGTAATGGATAGTCGAGACGGGCGACGCGCGAAGAGTCGAGGAGGGGCCAGAATCGTTCTGGTTCTGAGACGAGAAGAAGTGCCGAGATCCACTCCGAGTGTGGGTGGAAGGTGAAAGGTAGGTGAGGGATGCCACCAGTGCTCCAGGGCCAGCAGTATTACCCGCAATTTGGAGGACCAGACGGGATGCATCACTTTTTCAATGGACCACGAGTCGGTGTGATGGTACTCATCTTCGCCGTACTCGTCCTGGCGGTTGGAGCGTTGCTCCTCTCCTTCGTGATGCGTCGACGTGCTTCACTGGGTAACGGCGGACCGGGACCGTTCGTTGGTCGACCGACTGGCGGGTCGCCCGCCGTGCAACTGCTCGACGAACGGCTTGCTCGAGGAGAGGTCGACCCTGAGGATTACCGGGTCCGCCGGGAACTCCTGACCAATCACGGGTAGAGACGATTCGAGGGTGCTTCGGCCAGATCGTCTGGCGGCCTGGGCGGGCGACCCGAGGTCATCGGGGTTGAGTCCCGACGGCCACGTCGTCGCCGTGAGACGCGGTGGTCTCCCGGGGGTTCGATTGTCCCAGAAACTCCGTTAGATCACATCGGTGGGCGAGGCGGGACTTGAACCCGCACATCCTTTCGAATACAGGCACCTGAAGCCTGCGCGTCTGCCAATTTCGCCACTCGCCCTGAGACCTTGCAACAATAGTCCAACTAGCAATGGCCCGGGTTTGCCCTTACGGGCGAGACCGGCCCCCAGTACAGTAATGAGTGGCATGGTACTTAAAAACGTGGAAAACCGCCTAGAGCGCCTGTTCGAGCGGGGATTCTCACGCACCTTCAAGAGCGCATTGCAACCCATCGAGATCGGGACCAGGATCGTACGCGAAGTCGATTTGACTCGTCGCCTCTCCAGTCAAGGTCCGATTTCCCCCAACGAGATCCAGGTGTGGATCAGCCCCGATGACGCGGAGCGTTTCGAGGGCTTTCAGAAAGCGCTTGTAGCGGAGTTGGAGGAGACGGTCCGCCAGCACGCCATCAGTGAGGGTTACAGCTTCGTGGGTCCCGTCAAGGTCGAGGTGTTCGTCGATGACGACTTGAAGGCCGGGGCCCTCGAAGTCCAGGGAGAGTTCGTCGGCGGCGAGAGCCAGCCGCGCCTCCTCGCGAGCGACGGTCGGGCCTTCGCGGTGGGCGACCATCCCCTGATCATTGGAAGAAGCCCCGAGGTCGACGTGGTGATGAACGATTCTGGGGTCTCGCGACGTCACGCCGAAGTCTGGCGGACGACGGAAGGGGTAGCGATACGGGACCTGCAGTCCACCAATGGAACGTTCGTGAACGGCCACCGCATCTCCGCGGTGTCCCTCTCGCCCCGAGACGACATCACGGTGGGGGCGCTGCACTTTCGGATTGAGCTCGCTTGAGCCTTCTCGCCGCATCATCCACCTACGCCGCGGTCGTTCGCCCGCTCCAAATACTCGTGATGGTCATTGCGGTGCTGTTCTTCGCCCGGGTCCTGCGAGTGGCTGCGGTGCAGGCGCGCCCGATCGACGAGGTCGTGACCGGTGGCCGAAGCCGACGACGTGACAGTCGGATGGCCCTCGAGTACATCGAGCCGATCGATCGCGCGGGCGAGCGGGTGGACGTCGATGTCGCGGTCGTTATCGGGCGGAGCGCCGAATGCGACATCAGTCTCTTCGACACCTTCCTCTCCTCGCGTCACGCGAGGGTGGCCAACGACAGCGGCGACCTCACGATCGAAGACCTGGGTTCCACCAACGGGACTTACGTCAATCAGGAACTCGTTCAGGGCCGCGTGCACTTGGAGCGGGGTGACATCGTCCAGGTCGGCGGTGTCTTGTTCGAGGTGGTTCGTTGACGCGTTGGCGCTACGCCGGAGCGACCGACACCGGGCTGGTGCGCCAGTCGAATCAGGACGCCATTTTCGTCAGCGATGATTTGGCGATCGTCGCGGACGGCATGGGTGGACACGCCGCCGGTGAGGTTGCGTCAGCGATGACCATCGAATTGATCCGCGAAGGGTACGAGCGAGATTCGTCCGTCGAGGGGCTCTACAACGCCGTGAACTCGGCAAATCTCGCAGTTCTGAACGATGCCCGCGACCACCCGGAGCACTTCGGCATGGGCACGACCGTGATCGCCATCGGGCTCACGCTGGACGATTTCGGCGTCGCCTCGCCGACCCTCTTTCACGTTGGCGATTCGCGGGCCTACCAACTGCGCGACGGGGCACTACGCCAACTGAGTGAGGACCACAGCGTGGCCGAGGAGTGGGTCCGCATGGGTCGACTCACACCAGAGGAGGCGGCAGTCCATCCCCGTCGACACCAACTCACCCGGGGCGTCGGAGTCGAGGACACGATCTCCATTGACGTGTTGTCGCTGCATGCTCAGCCGGGCGACCGCATCCTGCTCTGCAGTGACGGGTTGTCTAATGAATTGAGTAGCGACCAGATCGCCGAACTCTCGAGTGCGCCCTACTCTTTGGAAGAGTCCGTCGAACGACTGATCGACGCCGCCAAGAGCGCCGGTGGTCGTGACAACATCTCGGCCATCCTCATCGAATTCGACGAGGTCAACGTCGCCGAGGTGCCGATCAAGCGCACGGTGAGCACGAATCGTCCACCGGTCGCGCCCAGTGTTCGGGCCACGAGTCACTCGGCAACCCGGTCGCGTCGTTTCACCTGGCGGGTCGCCGCTGCAGTCCTGGTACTCGGCGCCGTGGTCGCCGGATTCGTCGCCATCATGCATTGGTACGCGTATTCGAGTTACTACCTGGCCGATGACGCGGGCGTGATCGCCATCTACCAGGGTCAGCCGTCGGGGGTCCTGTGGTATCACCCGGTCAAGGTGGTGGACACACCGTACTCATCGGTGCAACTTCGCCCGTCCGACCGGGCCGACCTGGCAGCGACGATCGGCGAGCCGTCGGTAGGCGCCGCGTTGCACTACGCCGCCTACCTGCACCACTTGTGGACGTTGAGTCACTCGACGAGTCCAACGACCACGACTACCGTAAAGCCCTCTGTCACCACCTCCACCACCGTGAAGAAGGGGTAGTCCGTGTCACGACGTCTCACCATCCTCGCTTCGTTCATCCTGTTGCTCTTCGCCGTGGTGGCGGCGCAGTCGGCCAACATCCAATTCTTCAGGGCGTCGGCGCTGGACGCGTCGTCGATCAATCCGCGGGTCTCGTCCTCTTCCACGATCTATCCACGCGGCGAGATCGTCGCCGCCGACGGCACGGTCCTCGCCCAGTCCGTCGCCCAGTCCAGTGGTTACTACCCCTACAAGCGCGTCTACCCGTTGGGCTCCCTGACGTCGGGTGTCGTGGGCTTCTCCTCACCCTCCTACGGCGTGTGGGCGCTCGAAGCGCAATACAACAGTGTCCTGACCGCCCACGCCCAGCCGCCCCAGAGCTTTGCCCAGGTCCTCGCGCCGACGAGCGCCGCCGACTCCATCACCTTGACCTTGCAGCCGTCTCTGCAACGCGTCATCCAAAAGGCGATGGGGGGAGTTGACGGCGCGGTGGTCGTTCTCGATCCGCGCTCAGGTGGCGTGCTGGCGATGTACTCGAACCCGACCTACAACCCGGTCCCGCTCACTTCGTCGAGTTTCCCGGTGGCCGCGGCGGCGTGGAAGAAAGACACGACGAACAACGCACACGGCTTCCCGCCCCTCGGTCTGGTCGCCACGCAACAAACGTTCCCCCCGGGCTCGACCTTCAAGATCGTTACCACCTCGGCCGTCGTTGTGGGGCGTCCCGACCTGTTCCTGAAGTCCTATCCGGTGCTGCGCACCACGAAGTTGCCCAACACGAACCTGACGCTCTCCAACTACGGATTCGAGTCGTGCGGGGGCAACATCCCCGAGATGCTGCCCCCTTCGTGCGACACCGGGTACGCCCTGCTCGGTCTCGACGTCGGGGGCAGTCTGATGTCGTCGACGGCTAGCTCGTTCGGGATCAACCAGGTCCCTCCGCTCGACCTGCCAGGGGTCGTGTCGAGCTACTTCCCACCCGCGTCGGCCTTCCAATACGACCTGCCGGGACTCGCGTACTCCTCGATCGGCCAGAAGAACGTCCGGTTGACGGCACTGCAGAACGCCCTGGTCGCGGCCGCGGTGGCGAACGGCGGGCGCGAGATGACCCCACACCTCCTCGACTACATCACCGCTCCTGACGGTTCCACCGTGAAGCGCTACCAGGCGAGCGTGTGGCAGACCCCGCTGACCCCCGCTCAAGCCGCCCGGATTGTGCCGCTGATGCAGAATGTCGTGAGTAGGGGAACGGCGTATGGCATCTTCCCAGCGAATCTGGACGTCGCCGCCAAGACCGGGACTTCTCAGACCGGCAACAGCGCTAAGAACACCGACGACTGGATGATCGCGTTCGCGCCGGCCACCCACCCGACCATCGCCGTCGCCGTGGTGATCCCGTTCCAGCCGGTCTCCCAGACCGGAGCCTCTGTTGCGGGTCCGATCATCAAGTGCGCGGTCGAGGGAGCACTGGCCGTTCAGGCGGGACTTCCGGCCAGCGGGACGGCGACGACATGTCCGTAGCCGGAGAGTCAATCAACGGGTCGAGAGCGTAGGCTGGTACTGATATGGAGCCTGTGAACGACCCCCGACTCTATTCGAACCGTTATCAGGTCACTCACCTGATCGCTCGGGGCGGAATGGCGCTCGTGTACCAGGCTCAGGACATCCTCTTGAACCGGGCCGTGGCGCTGAAGATCCTGTACCCGGAGTTGAGTGCCGACCCGCTCTTCGTCGAGCGCTTTCGTCGCGAGGCCCAGGCCGCCGCCAAGTTGTCGCACCCCAATATCGTCCCGGTGTTCGACTGGGGCGAGGACGACGGCACCTACTTCATTGTGATGGAATTGATCGACGGCACCTCGCTCGCCGAGGTTCTGCGCGGTTCGCGCACGCTCACCGCCTCGCGCTCGGCCCAACTCATCGCCCAGGTCGCCTCGGCGCTCGGCTACGCCCACCGTAACGGTGTGGTGCACCGTGACGTGAAGCCCGGCAACATCCTCATCACGAGTGACGGTCAGGTGAAGGTCACCGACTTCGGCATCGCCCAAGCCGTGGCGGTCGAGGACCACCTGGCTGAAGAGGGTTCGGTGATGGGCACCGCCACGTACTTCTCGCCGGAACAGGCCGAAGGCGCCGCCGTCGATGGTCGCAGTGACGTGTACTCGCTCGGTGTCGTGCTCTACGAGATGCTCGTCGGTCGTCCACCATTCATCGGCGCCTCTCCGGTCGAGGTCTCGAGCCAGCACGTGCACGGTTCAGTGCCACCGCCCTCGCAGTTCAACGACACGATTCCGCGTGACCTCGAGGCCATCGTGATGGAAGCGCTGGCGAAATCACCGTCCCAGCGCTATCAGACCGCGGATGAATTTCGCGCGGACCTGTTGCGATTCAGCGAGGGTCAGCCGGTGCGCGCGGCCCAGGGCCAGGGCGCCTTCTTCGGGGCCGACGCGACCCGTGCAGTCGCCACGGTGACCCCGGGCGAACGCACGCAGGCCGTGCCGATCATGACGGGTCCGCGTACCGACGTGCGCCGACGCCGCAACAACCGTCCCGGCCTCGTCGCCGCAATCGTCGTCGTCGTGCTCGCCGTTGCCGGCCTCGGCTACTTCTTTACCCAGAAGAGTGGCGCGACCACCATGCCCTACGTGGTGGGACAGTCGGTGTCGACCGCCTCCCAGACCCTTCGTTCGGCCGGCTTGGTGGTCAGCGTCAAGTTCATCAACTCGACTCAACCGAGTGGCACCGTGATCGCGACCGATCCCAAGTCCGGCAGCAAGATCCACAGCGGTGAGGCCGTGGTGTTGAAGGTGAGCCTCGGCAAGACGACATCGCCGGTCACCATCCCCGACACGCTGAACATGACGTTGAGCAACGCGGAGAGCACCCTGCAGAACGTCGGGCTCGCGGTGAAGGTCTCGTTCACGACGACGCCGCCGTCGGGCGGCGCCAGCCCGGGCATCGTGCTCCTCCAGTCGCCCTCGGGCGGCACCAAGGGGCACACGGGTGACACCGTCACCATCACCGTGCTCGCGGCCAGTTCGACGTACCCCGTGCCCAAGCTCACGGGTCAGACGACCCTGCAGGCGGCCGCGACGCTCGGCCAGGCCGGTCTCCAGGTCAGTGCCACCACGGCGACCCAGTGCTCCAACACCCTCGCCCTCGACCTGGTGGTCCGCACGATTCCCGCCGCCGGCCAACTCGTGAAGGCGAACAGTTCAGTGGAATTGATCACCTCGTCGGGCTACTGCCAGGTGTTCGTCGCCAACGTCGTCGGTGAGACCCAGACGGACGCCACCGCAAAGCTGAAGGGCCAGGGCCTCGTCGTGTCGTACACGCCGGCTGATCCGACCCTGTGCGTGGGTTCACCGATCGGCACGGTGGCGGCCCAGAGTGTCCCCGGCGGTTCGTCGGCGACCTACCACTCGACGGTCATCCTGTCGATCTGCGACGGTTCGACGGTGCCCACGTCCACGGTGCCCACGTCGTTCGGCTAGCCGTCGTCCGGTTGGGTAACATCAAGACCTATGGCCAAGCCCACTCCGCAGCAGCACAACCGCAAGACCGTTGGTCGCTACGTCTCACCCGAATCACGGGGCAAGGTCACGGTGCGCCACACCCCCGAAGAGCACCACAGCCCCTCGTGGTACGGGTGGCTCATCATCGACCTGCTGGCCTTTGGCATGATGGTGATCACGCTCAACTACCTGCAGGTCCTGCCCGGTGCGGTCTCCTCGTGGTACCTACTGCTCGGACTCCTCACGATGTTCGGCGGCTTCTTCCTCGCGACCCGCTACCACTGAGCCCTCGGCCCGTGGTTCACTGAACCGGGTCGGACCAGCGGACGATAAACCCCGTGAGGTCAGCCCAGCCGTTCGATGATGGTCGCGTTGGCGAGTCCGCCGCCCTCGCACATCGTCAGCAGACCGTAGCGTCCACCGGTGCGCTCGAGCTCATTGAGCAACGTGGCGCATAGTTTGGCGCCCGAAGCGCCGAGCGGGTGCCCGAGGGCGACCGCGCCACCGTTGACGTTGACCTTCTCGAGGTCGGCTCCGAGCTCCTTCTGCCAGGCGAGGACGACCGACGCGAAGGCTTCGTTGATCTCGACGAGGTCGATGTCGGCGAGGGTCAGTCCGGCCCGCGCGAGCACCTTGACGGTCGCGGGAATCGGGCCCGTCAGCATCGTGACGGGGTCCACGCCGGCGAGGGCGAACGAGTGGAAGCGGGCCCGCGGGGTGTAGCCGAGTTCGTGGGCCTTTTCTTCGCTCATGATCAGGACCGCGGAGGCACCGTCGGTGATCTGCGAGGAGTTGCCCGCGGTGACCTTGCCGTCCTCCTTGAACGCGGGCTTCAACTTCGCGAGGGTCTCGACGCTCGAGTCGGGACGGATGCCCTCGTCCGCGGTCATCAGTTCATCGGTGGGCTCGCCGTTCTCGTCGCGCACGTAGATCGGGATGATTTCGCGCTCGAAGCGACCCTCGGCCGTTGCGCGGGCGGCGCGGCGGTGACTTTCGGCGGAGAAGGCGTCCAACTGCTCGCGCGTGATGTCCCACTGGTCGGCGATCATCTCGGCGCCGATGCCCTGGTTCTTGAGCCCGCCGACCGGCTCGTAACGTGCGGCGACGCGCGGTCCGAAGGGGAAGCCCAGGTCCTTGCCAATGGACGATCCCATCGGGACGCGCGACATCACCTCGACGCCGGCGGCGACCACGATGTCGTAGGCGCCCGACATGACGCCCTGGGCGGCGAAGTGCATGGCCTGCTGGGACGAGCCGCACTGGCGGTCGATGGTGGTGGCGGGCACTGACTCGGGCCAGCCAGCGGCGAGCACGGCGCTGCGTCCCATGTTGAAGGCCTGCTCACCGACCTGCGAGACGCAGCCCATGATGACGTCGTCGACGAGAACAGGGTCGAGGTTGTTACGACTCGCGATGGCCCGCAGCGCCTCGGACGCGAGGTCGACCGGGTGCCAATTCTTCAACTTCCCATTGCGCTTCCCGCCGGGGGTGCGCACGGCATCCACAATGACTGCTACAGGCATCGATGTCCCTTTCCACGTTGGTGGTATTTCCCCACCGCGCGAAGCCTAGACGTGCGCTCGCGGTATCGTCGCTGTCGTGGGCACCGCGCGAAAAACCATGGATCGCTGGCTCGGCGACGGGGGAATGGCCATCATCGGCGCCGTCGGCGGATCCTTCGAGGACTACGGCGTCGACGGGGAGGACCTCGGCTGGTCGACGGGACGATTCGTCCCGCTGGAACTCGCCTGTAATCCCCACGGCACCGTCCAGGCGGGCGTGCACGCGGTGCTGCTCGACGCGGCGATGAACTTCGCGATCAACGCGGCGCTCGCGGGACGCGACCGCACCCAGGCGACCATCGAGATGTCGACCGAACTGATGCGCCCGGCGCGACTGGGCTCGTCCTACCGGCTGCGCGGCGAGGTGGTGCGCCTCACCCGCCAGATCGCCTACGCCGAGGCGAGCGTCACCGACGGGGATGACAAGTTGATCAGCCGGGCCACCGGCACGTTCCTCGTCCACCGCGAGGCGAACGAGGACTAGATGTGGTCGGCGGGGATCTGGCCCAAGCGGCCGGCCTGGTAGTCGTCGAAGGCCTGCTGGAGTTCGGCGCGGGTGTTCATGACGAACGGACCGTAGGCGGCCACGGGTTCACGGATGGGCTCGCCGCCGAGGACCAGTACCTCGAAGGCCTGGGTGCGCGAGTCCTGGGTCTCGTTGGCCGAGAGCACGAGGAAGTCACCGTCGACGTGCACGGCCATCTGGCCGTCACCGATCGGGGTGCGGTCGAGGCCGACGGTGCCCCGGCCGGCCAGCACGTAGGTGAGCGCGTTGTAGCGCGGGTTCCACGGCAGGGCGAGTTGTCCGCCGGGCATCAGTGAGACGTGGGCGATCGTGATGGGCGTGTGGGTGACGCCCGGACCACCGGCGTCACCGAGGGCGCCCGCGATGACGCGGATGATCGCGTCACCGTTCTCGTTCGTGAGTAGTGAGACCGATGCGGCTTCGATGTCCTGGTAGCGCGGACTCGTCATCTTCAACTTCGCGGGCAGGTTGACCCAGAGCTGGATGCCGTGGAAGAGGCCGCCCGAATCGATCAGTGCGTCCGGGGGTCGCTCGATGTGCAAGATGCCCGAACCGGCGGTCATCCACTGGGTGGCGCCGTTCTGGATCATTCCGCCGCCGCCGATCGAGTCCTGGTGCAGGAACGTGCCCTCGATCATGTAGGTCACGGTCTCGAATCCGCGGTGGGGGTGCCACGGCGTCCCCTTGGGTTCGCCCGGTCCGTAGTCAATCTCGCCCATCTGGTCCATATGGACGAACGGGTCCAGCTCGGCGGTGTCGACGCCGGCGAAGGCGCGACGCACCGGGAAGCCCTCGCCCTCCAGACCGCGCGGGGCCGTGGTAATGGACTTGACGCGACGGGGTCGGTCGGTCGCCAGGGGCATGACGAGTTGAGGGAGTTCTAGCGGATTGTCGACACTGATGGCGGGCATGATCCCATATTAGTGACAAGTCAACTAATTACTGCCCCCGGTCTGAGGCGCCAGAGTTCGGCGTTCGGGCACCACAGGGGTACGCATCGCCAGTGCGGTCCTGGTGCCTCTTCGACGTGGGCGCCGAACGCCGTGATGATCGGCCAGTGCGTAGCATCTGGGTGCGCAGCCTCCTGATTATCCGGCATTCCATGGGCTGTTGGAGAGGGGGCGTACGATGCTCGGAGAAAGTGCGTCTGGAGCACCACAACCTGTGGCGACTGAGTCACCTGATTCGTCCAGTCGGGTGGCGGAGACTCGTGCCGAACTCGACCGGCGGGCTCGGCGCATCCTGCGTGCCCGCCTCACTCAGCTCCCGGCCGCTCTGTTACTCGTCGGCGGCCTCATCTTCGCTATGGCGGCCGGCGGCGCCTTCGACCATCACCCTGCGTCGTACGCGTCGTTGCAGGACGCGACTTCTTCACGAGCTGGTGGAATCTTGGGCGCGAAAATCGACGCTGTGCTCACGGGCCTCTATTTGCTCGCTGTCTTTCTCGGTTACGCCCTGCGCCGTCTCAGCGCTCCGCGCCGCGCTCGACGGGCGCTCGCTCGCGAATCGGTTGATTGAAGTATCCGGCCTCGGGTTACTAGTACGCGCGGCACACCTCCTGGCGTTCACGTTCCTTGTCGCCACAGACCGCTTCTTTCATCGGAAGTGCCGCCGCCGCCATCGGCGCTCTCTGCCCCGGCGAAGCCAAACCTAGGTCCGTGCGGTGTGGGACCCGGCATCGTGTCGTCGGGAACTACCCTTTGATGACACACCAGTCATAGGGTCTTGAAGCCGAATTGGTCTGAGCCGGTACGGGAATCAGGACCCGGGTGCCGTCTGGGCCAGGAACTTGTGGGGCTCCACGGTGATGAAGAGTCCCGTCGCACGG
>Ga0307377_10004815_pt1 | contig 14656 bp, 15 predicted proteins | sample TR3MG_FD_202535 | JGI IMG/M metagenome (GOLD analysis project Ga0307377, IMG submission 202535) | Soil microbial communities from Risofladan, Vaasa, Finland - TR-3 | ecosystem: Environmental > Terrestrial > Soil > Coastal area > Acid sulfate soil | place: Finland: Risofladan, Vaasa | collected... | reverse complement strand
CACACACATGCTGTCTGCTTAGGTGGCAGTGTTATCCAAGCCATTGGTTAATAACTTGTTAATATTTTTTCACCCCCGCTGCTTGACATTTAGCCATCTATTTAAGAACTTGGGTTACAGTATGTTTTTAGTATTTACCCTAATGTGAACGTTTATGAAAACAAACACCGAATCGGGTCATGCAAAAAACGTGGCCAACTTCGAAGCGCTGGTAACCGTAGCCTTGGGCTATGGAGCAGCCTACAACCCAGCCAAGGCATCGCTCAAGATTGAGGCGGCGCAAGCCATTGCAACCAATGCCCGCAGCCTCGTAAACGCGGTGGACGAGTCCCTTCCCCTCTACAGCAACGCCGTAGCCAAGCGCGAGGTAGCCTTTAAGCCCCTCAGCAAGCTCGTTACCCGGGTGCTCAGCGCCCTTAAGGCCAGCGACGTCACCACCCAGGTGATAGAAAACGCCAGAACCATTACGCGCAAAATTCAGGGCATCCGCGCCAAGGCAAAGCTCACCGACGAGGAGAAGGCCACCCTGGAGGCCGAGGGAAAAACCGTAACCGAGGTCTCCGCCTCCCAAATGGGCTTCGACAGCCGTCTGGAGAACTTCAACAAGCTCATTAAATACCTTGAGGCCAATTCGGCCTACGCCCCCAACGAGCCGGAGCTGCAGGTAGCCTCCCTCACCACCCTCTACAACAATCTACTCACCACCAACGCTGCCGTGGTAGCGGTATCGGCGCCCCTAGCCAACGCCCGCATTGCCCGCAACGCGCTGCTCTACCAGCCCAGCACCGGCCTCGTCGACACTGCCCTCGACATTAAAACCTACATAAAGTCACTCTTCGGCGGCGCCAGCCCGCAGTACCGTCAGGTAAACAAGCTGGCGTTTAAAACCATAAATAGCTAGGTCAAAAGAGTCCAAGTATTAATTCCCATAAATTACTGCAGCAGTCGTTCAGGCTGCTGCAGTTTTCCAACCACCACCCGCAAAGTTCAAGTAACCTCCCGCTACTATAAAGTAACCCTCCGCTACGTATTTTCTGTCGTCCGCTAAGTATTTTCTCTCATCCCCTACGTTATTTCTTACTTGTGCAAAGCATTTTCTTCCATCAGCTAGGTATTTTCTCCCTACTGCTTTGTATTTTCTCCCTACTGCTTTGTATTTTCTCATTACTGCTTTGTATTTTCTCATTACTGCAAAGTTCAAACTGTCACCTGCAAAGTATTTTCTTCCATATGCAAAGCTCACACTGTCACCTTATGTCGTAGAACCGTCAAACAAGCCAATCATATCGTCTCCTCCCTCCTCCTCAAGCCACTACCAACCAATAAAACTAACAACTAAGCAGCAATAGCACAAACCACCCTACCCCTCCTCCATTGGCTAATTGGCACATTGCCTCATTGTCTAATTGGCATACTGGCTAATTCTCAAATTTTTCAAATTTTCAAAACTTGTCCGGCTACTGCCGGATTCTCAAATTGGCACATTGGCACATTGTCTCATTGGCACATTGTCTCATTGTCTCATTGGCACATTGTCCCAGTTCCTAATTTTGTATGCCGCTTTTTACTACATTTGGGGTAAGGTGTGGCGGAGCTACTCCGCTGGGGCTGATGCGTGGTTCCTTTGCTGTAAACCGATACCAGCAAATAAGAGCGAAGTAGACCGATAGCGAAGTGCGCAACCGCATAAAACCGCTTGCCATGCCAAGGCCTGAGATTCTTAAACCTATTTTAGAGAGTTAAGCATGAAAAACGAGAATAAAAATATAATCATATACAATACTGCGGATGGCAAAGCTTCTGTTTCGCTTTATGCCAAAGACGGTATGGTGTGGATGAATCAGAACCAGCTGGCCGAACTTTTTGCCACCTCTAAGCCCAATATCAGTATGCATATATCTAATATACTGAAAGAATGTGAATTAGATACAAATTCAGTTGTTAAGGATTACTTAACAACTGCAACCGATGGCAAAGATTACAAAGTTACTTTTTACTCGCTTGAAATGATTTTGGCAATTGGTTTCAGGGTACGTAGCAAACGTGGGACACAATTTCGTATTTGGGCCAACCAAAACCTGAAAGAGTACATGGTTAAAGGTTTTATTATGGACGATGAGCGCCTGAAAAATCCCGATGGCCGTCCCGACTACTTTGACGAATTGCTTGAACGTATCCGTGATATTCGGGCATCAGAAAAGCGATTTTACCAGAAAGTGCGCGAATTGTTTGCATTAAGTAGCGATTACGACCCATCCGATAAAGCCACCCAAATGTTTTTTGCAGAAACGCAAAATAAGCTACTCTATGCCGTAACCGGAAAAACTGCTGCCGAAATAATTCTATCAAGGGCCGATGCATCCAAAGAGAATATGGCCCTTACCTCGTGGAAAGGTACAATTGTGAGGAAACAAGATATTTACATTGCAAAGAATTATCTCATTGCAGACGAGATCGATACACTGAACAGGTTGGTGATTATATTCTTAGAAACAGCCGAATTGCGGGCAAAAGAGAGGATGGATATAAACATATCGTTTTGGAAAGAAAATGTTGACCGGATTATACAGTTTAGTGATAAAAAAGCACTTACAGGTCCCGGATCGGTTTCTAATGCCTTGATGGAGCAAAAGGTCAACGAAATTTACAAAGAATTTAATGCCCTAAGGAAAGTTTACGAAGCCAGAATTGCAGATATTAAAGATATTGAAGAAATAAAAGCAATAGAAAATAAAGTTAAAAGCAGCCTTAGAAAATCTGACAATACGAAAAAACTTAAATAATAATTGCTTGTAACCTTTATGAGAAGTAATGAATGTGGCTTCTCATCCTAGTGAAAATCCGCTAGCCCGGACAACCCACGCAACGCTCGGGCGGATTTGTCAAAAGGTCGGTTATGTCGTGTCGTCCCTCTACCCCACGCCGCTACCAACCAATAAGAGCTAAGCACTTAGAAACAAAGCACTAGCCAAGCATAGCTAAGCCGTGGCATAAAGTTGGCAAAGTCCTAGCACGTTCCTTCCCCTCGCAGGGGAAGGTCAGGAAGGGGTCGTTTGTGGAATTGAAAACCAATTAACCCCACTCCTAACTTACCTCTTTATTACATTAGCGAGCCACACAATGCATGCCTCTGTGGACTGTTCTGTGCGGTATTATTGCATCAATAAACACGGTAGGGGCATTGTAATTCCCATATAAAATTAACAATAAACAAAATATGAGCTAGCCTGTTTTTACTGTTGACAACTTCAATAATTCACCAACCAAATGGGATACTACCGACAAATAATAAACAAACATGAAGGTAGCAATAGCTAAATCTACCGCTTGCCAAAATTGTGCCCCCCCTCATGGAGAACGAAGATGAAATTTGAAAAGCATATTCCTACAGAGAGACTAAGGCGCTACATCAAGTATTTTGTAGTGTCGGAGAACAATGTTCAAAGTGAGTATAAAGTTTTCCCATCCTCGGGGCTTGTTATTGGATTTCAATACAAAGGAGAACTTGCAACCATAGTAGACAAAACCGAAAACAAGCTGACCTCAGCAGGCATTACAGGAATCTCCAATAGCTATAAAATCTTTAAAAGCTCAGCAAACATCGGAACAATATTAGTCTACTTTACAGAAATTGGATTTACTCACTTTGCCTCACATCCGGCCAACGAGCTATTCAACCTGAGCATTTCGCTCGACAACATCTTCGACAAAAACAGGGTAAGTGAGGTTGAAGAAAGGTTGGCGATTGTGAAGACCGATATGCAAAGAATTAAAGCTGTTGAGCAGTTTTTACTCACACAGCTCAAAGTCATTCAAACGGACAAGCTAATAGTTGAAGCCGTAAAACTCATCTACCAAAGTAAAGGAACCATACGAATAAAAGAGCTTAACAATAAGCTGTTTATCAGTCAAAGCCCTTTTGAAAAACGGTTTAGAAAGGTTGTTGGAACAACACCAAAAAAGTTTGCTTCTATTGTCCGCTTCAACACCGTGCTCGAAAACTTGGACAAGACCAAATCCTTGACAGAAATCTGCTACGAAAACAACTTTTTTGACCAGGCACATTTCATAAAGAACTTTAAACAGTTTACAGGGGATAATCCCGAGAGTTTTAAACATCTTCTGTAGAAAAACGATTTTTTACAATTACAGGGATTTTTGCAATTGCACCTTTGCATTGTAATCGTAATGTATGAGCAATGAAAAATGCAATCCTAAAATTGGGAACCATTTTGCGCAGCTCGAGCATTATGGTTGCCTCTGATTTAAGAAAACGTGAAACAATTAAAACCGAGAAAAAATGTTTACAATAGAACAAATTAAGGAGGCTCACAGCAAAGTTAAATCTGGAGCCAACTTTCCTGCCTACATTCGGGAACTTAAGAAACTTGGTGTTACCAGCTATGAGACATTCGTATTTGATGGTCATGCCGACTATTATGGTGCCAATGGCTATAAAGCCACCTCACCAGCAAAGTATGGTGCACTGAAAGTTGTAGAATCGTCCAATACGGAACAGTTCAAAACCGACCTAATAGCTCACCAGCAGGGCAAAACCGATTATCCGACTTTTTGCAATGACGCTGCAAAATCGGGTATCGAAAAATGGATTGTTCGTTTGGACAAAATGACCTGCACTTACTATAACAAAGCAGAAAATGAAATTGTGGTTGAGAATATACCACAATAAAAACCTGCTTACAGCATATGGTTTAGTGCATACTGGATTCGGTAGGCTTGAAAGGTGAAGATGAGGGCAGCCGGTTTGTTGCAAGCTATACAATTCACTTTTCCAGCTTTATATGCCGCTTTTTACTACATTTGGTGTATTGTCTTCCTCGCCACACAAAGTAACGAGTTGGACAATATTATACAGAGACTGAAACCATCATCAAAAATATGATTATGGAAACAAAACAGGACTTAAAACTTGCAGTTATAATTGATGCCGACAACGTACCTCCTGGCAATGTTAAAGGCATGATGGAAGAAATTGCAAAATATGGAACCCCCACTTTTAAAAGAATCTACGGTGATTGGACCAAACCGAATTTGGCTGGATGGAAAAATATACTTCTAGAAAACGCAATTACGCCGATTCAGCAGTATGGATATACAACTGGTAAAAATTCAACTGATTCTGCAATGATAATAGATGCAATGGACATCTTATTTACGGGTAAAGTAGATGGATTTTGCATAGTGTCAAGTGATAGTGATTTTACAAAACTTGCAACTAGACTAAGAGAATCTGGCATGAAAGTATTAGGGTTTGGTGAAAAGAAGACACCCTATCCATTCATTGTCGCATGTGATAAGTTCATCTATCTTGAGATTTTAAAGAGTCCAGCCGTAACTGATACGACTGGAAAACAGAAACATGAGAGTCCACAAGATTCTAAACAAGAGACAGTACAGCAAATTGATACGAAAATTGTATCACTAATTTCTTCAACAGTAAATGATATTGCGGACGAAGATGGGTGGGCATTTTTAGGAGACGTTGGAAATCTACTGATTAAGAAAAAACCTGATTTTGACCCAAGAAACTATGGCTTTGAGAAACTTACCCCGTTGATTAAATCATTAAAAAGCCATTTTGAAATTGATGAGCGGATGACAGAAAGAGCATCCATAAAGCTTGTTTATATAAAGACAAAGAAATAGGAGTGCACAGCTTATGGGTTAGGGCTACATTTGGTGTATTGTGCGATTTTGCTTCACATAAACAAGCTAGGTGTAACCCGTTGACGATATCGGCAACTTGAGTATTCTAAAGATTATTATTTACCTATAGAATAATTGGTATGATTATTTTAGACAAAATATCTGATCTTCTATACCGTAGACAGAAATTGCTTGAAATAGCTGCTGTTTTTCTATTTTTTTCAGCGGTAGCATTTAGATTTGACAGAAATAATATAAAGCTATTATGGAGTGATTATCCTTTTATTGCCTTGATACTAGTTCTTATCACTATTTTAATTGCCATCGTTTGGGTGAAAATTGAAAAACAGAAAACACAGCTAACCATCGAAGAAATAAAAAATAATGCTTCAGGCAAATTTTCTATGGCAGAAGAAAAGTTAAACGCTTTGAGTGCTAGGCAAAGAAAAGTATTCGACCTTATTGTCCAAGGGAAATCGAACAAAGAAATAATTTCAGAACTTATTATTGAGTTAAGCACACTCAAAACGCATATTAACCAGATTTATAAAGCGCTTGACATAAAAAGCCGCAAAGAGGCTCTGTCCTTCGGGAAAACACATATAAAGGAGAATTAAACCTATTTTCAACCCTCCCGTCAACCTTTTCTCAACCCCATTCTTCTTGTGTAGGGCATTAAGTCAGCATACTTTTGTTCCGTTAACTTAATGTTTAATGAAACAATAAAGCAAATGAAAAAAAGAAATCTATTCATGAGCGCGGCTCTAATGTGCGGATTCTTAACCATCGCTTTTAGATTCGATAGCAATGGCATTTATTGGCTTTGGTCGGATATTAAGCCAGTGTCCATTATTTTGGCTTTAACTGCGCTAACGTTTGGAGTATTGTGGTTTAAAGCATCAAAAAGAATGAAGATAGAAAATTAAATCATCGATTCTCCAAGTTCCTTTAAAAGCTAGGACGGCAGCTAATAGCTGCTACATTTAAGCTGAGTTGAAACGAAGATTGGAGTTACTGTCCAATCTTCGTTTTTGAATTAACCAGGGTGAGTATTACTGCACCTAATTCCCAACCTAAATTGAGCCACAAAAGCATAAAACACCCTGCTCCACCTCCATTGCCTCATTGCCTCATTGTCTCATTGGCACACTGGCACATTGTCCCAGTTCCTACCTTTGTATACCGCTTTTTACTACATTTGGTGTAAAGTGTACCTCACGCATACAAATGAGTTAGGTGCAAGTGTGAGTAATGGAAAGACCTTGTTTGCACGTAGGAAACCAACATTAAAAGCATGAAAATCTCCAACAAAGTAGCTGTTATTATTAAGTTCGCTTTATTAATTGGACTAGTGATAATCTCATCACTATTTTCAACTATGTTTTGGAGTGAAAAATCCGAAAAAGGTCATGAACTATCGTCACTAATTATTTCAAAAGATATTACAGTTAAAGAGTTTGGAATAAAGAATAATTTATCGAACCAGATTCTGGAAAAGGTTTTTAAGATTGATTCTGATAAAAATTTACAGCAAAAGGTAAGCAACTTTAACTTCAATCAAAAAGATTTACTATTTGAAGTAAACAGGTATTTAGCCATTGAATCTGAAAGTGCATCAAAGAACTGGATTAAGATTGCTATAAAGTTTATTCTGTGGATAGCCTTCATTTTTGCAGTTTACCTAGTAATCAGAAAGAAAAAACTATCCACAAAGGTTAGGAACTCTATCTATTTGGCTTCAGTAATTATTTTTGGAGTTATTCTCGGATCTGACCCCAGTCCAATGGGAACAATTAAAGATGCCGTAGTACTATTTGCAACAAAAGGAGCCATTTTCCCTCCACGGCTAATCGCTTTAAGTGCATTCCTAATCATGGTTATAGTTTTCAATAAATCAATTTGTGCTTGGGGTTGTCAGCTTGGAACTCTTCAGGATCTAATTTTCAGAATTAATCGCAAAAACAAAAGCAAACCTATCTTTAAACAGTATAAAATCCCCTTCGCTTTTTCAAATAGCATTCGATCAATATTCTTCATTCTACTTAGCATAATCGCTTTTGTGTGGGCACTTGATATTGTTGAATTTATTGATCCATTTAAAGTTTTTAAGCCATCGGTAATATCAATTATTGGTTGGATATTTATCGGATTAATACTTATTTTCAGTCTGTTTGTTTATCGTCCATGGTGCACCCTCTTTTGTCCGTTTGGATTGTTTGGCTGGTTTTTTGAAAAATTATCAATATTTAAAATCAGAGTAGATTATTCAAAATGCATTGCTTGCGATGCTTGTGTAAAATCGTGTCCATCAACGGTAATGGATTCAATATTAAAAAGAAAAACCACTATTTCAGATTGTTTTTCGTGTGGTTCTTGTATTGAGGTTTGCCCTACAGATGCAATTGGCTTCTCCTCAATCAAAAGAGACTTGCCTCCTAATGATAAATTTAAAGGAAAATTGATGGATGTGAACTAGATATGTAAGGATATTAATCACTGCTTTATTAATCTGATAATTTTAAACAATAGTAAGTACAAACCTAAAAGCAAAATTTTATGATAGTTTGGTCAGGTAAAGGAATTCTTTCGGTTCTAGTTTTGTTCGTTGCGCTTCTTCTCTGTATTGAAATTATGCCAAAAGGACAAGAAGATTATGCATTTGTAATTTCCCTATTTACAGCTGCAGCCTTCAGCTGGTATTTTGGTGAAAAATGGAATAACCAAGAGCCAAGGTTAGTTATCGATGCAAAAACCGGTCAAATAATTAATCTTAAAAGTGTGCATGCACTATTTTGGATTAAAATGGAGTATTGGGGCATCATTTTTAGTGTCCTAGGAATAATAATCTTTGCGCAAAACTCAATTATTGGATCAATCATTTCCGCTCTAGTTGTCCTGCTAATAGGTATTCTGATATATTCAAACAGAGGGAGCAAAACTCAAATTGTGGAAGGATCAAATAGGAAGACAAAAAAGGAAAAGGCTCAAGAAATCATCAAGAATATTGAACTAGAAAAACAACAAGTGGAAGCTGAAGAAGAAAGATTAAAGCGGAGACAAGAAAAGGAAGACCCAAGTAGGTTTATGCCACAATAGCATCCGACAAATTGAGCAGGCTGCCGAGAAGAACCTCTGCCCATTTGGTAGCTTGGTTCAATAAACAATAGTCTTTAAAACTTTAGTAACCAGTAACCTTTCTTTCACCTAGCTGTCTTCTCACAACTCACAACTCACAACTCACAACTCACAACTCATAACTCACAATTCACAATTCACTTTTAACTTTTAACTTTTAACTTTTTGCAACTTTTCTCTCGCTCATTCGGTTTATACACGAATTCACAGTGTGAATAACAATAATTCAGAATAGAAAGATCAAAAACAAAGTCCATGCTAAACGAAATAGGCCCAAGCATTTTCGACAACAAGTATGATCATAATCACGAGGTAGGTGATGAAGATTTCCTACTCTGCTACAGCAACAATGAGGTGCTCCTAAAGAAATCGGGCGATGAATATGAGATTCCGAAAAGAAGCGATTTTGCTGGAAGCATCGAACAGCCCATATACCTCTTCTCCATCAACGCCCACCACTGCTTTGGGGTGGCAACGCCTCCAGCTAATCATGCTTCCTTGGAGTATCAGGATGTTTTTACATTACGCAACCACAAAAACAAGGAGCTTGCTTGGATGGGCTCAGTAGGTCATCAGCTAATGACCTGGCATAGCAACCATCAATACTGCGGAAGATGCGGTTCCAAAACAGAGTTGAAAAAGGAAGAGCGAGCAACCGTTTGTCCCCAGTGCAACCTGGTTACCTATCCCACCATTGCACCCGCCGTTATTGTAGCCATTACCTGCAACAATAAAATATTGCTGGCCAAAGGCTTGCACTACAGGGGCGATTTTTATGCCCTCATTGCCGGCTACGTGGATATTGGTGAATCAATTGAAGAAACGGTGGTTCGGGAGGTAAAAGAGGAGGTTGGGTTAGACATTAAGAATCTGAAGTACTACAAAAGCCAGCCCTGGCCCTTCTCCGCTTCACTCATGCTAGGTTTTACCGCCGAGGCCGACGATACCCAACCAATCGTTGTTGATGAAACGGAGATTAAGGAGGCAGGCTGGTTTGAGAGAGGAAATCTGCCACCCCATGCCTCTAGCGCGAGCATCTCTGGCGATTTAATCACCGCCTTTGAAGATGGTCTCTTCTAGCTCGAAGAAAGGCATGTAATCGATCATTAGCTACGGCAAGCAGGTAGTTCTGTCAACCTCTGGTGATTCCGGTGCATGGCAGTTTCATTGCATTTTACATCGGGTAAGCATGCACCGTGTGCATTAGGTTTCGATTCTATTCCCGTGGCTATATATATCGGCTATATTCCTATCAACCAGCAGGGATAAGCAACATCAACTTCCGACTTCCGACTTCCGACTTCCGACTTCCTCACTTATAACCAATCTTCTGTTACTCCACACCAACAAATCTCTATATTTGTAAAAAATGCATTACAATGAACAGGTTATTTCTACTTCTAAGCGCCATGCTGCTATGCGGGCTTGCAGCCTGCAGCGGTGCAGGTAAGTCGAACGAAACGGTTAAGGCTGTTGCGAAAACGGACTCCTGCAAGCTCGATTCTCGAAATACCTACGAAGTATACATGCCCCAAAGAGGAAGCGCTGACGAGAAGCTACCGCTCCTTGTAATCATCGACGCACATGGTAATGGGAAGTTTGCCATCGATAAATTCAAACACGGAGCCAACCTGTATCCAACACTGCTAGTAGCCTCCAACTTTGTCAAAAACGATTTTGAAGGTTACGTAGGAGCCATCCAAACCTTGGTTGATGATGTGCGCCAGAAATATCCGGTAGGGAAAACGATTTTCATGACCGGATTTTCAGGAGGAGCGCGCATGGTGCTGGGATATGCGCTGGCTCATCAGGTGAACGGCTTAATCCTATGCGGTGCACTTGCCAATTCGGATCAGATTAATGCGCTCCACGCTCCCATTATCTCCATTTCTGGGATGGACGATTTTAACTTTATGGAGACTGCACAATACCTGTTTCAGGAGCAGCGAACTCCAGCCAACCTTAAAATTGAGCTGACCAACGCCTCACACGGCTGGCCCGACAGCCTGATGTTGACCAATGCGCTCGGTTTTCTCCGCCTATCATGTCAAAGCGCAGATATCCCCTCCCTTCCAAAGTCTCAGTTTGAGCTCTATTGTATGAATCAGCAAACAAGAATCGATTCGCTGAAGCACGGTGGAGACTTTCTGAAGGCGGCACTGGTTGCCCGCAACATGGCAACAACGGAGCCTTTTAATAGTGATAAGTCTTTTGCTTCTACCTACGACGAATTAAAAAGCAATCCCCGCTATATCAACCAGATGAACCAGCTAGCAAAGTATCTTCAGTTTGAAATTAGCGTGCGCCAACCATACTTAAATGCTTTTCAGACAAAAGATACGCTGTGGTGGAGACACGAGATCAAAACGTTGGCCGAAAAAATCAAAACGGAACAAGATTCCTACGCAAAGGATACCTACCGGAGAATACAAGGTTTCTTGGGAATTGCTTGCTACTCGTTTTGCAAGCAAGCCATTGGTGAGCAAAATGCGGAAGCGTTGAATAAGATTCTCTCCATTTACCGCATGCTGGAGCCGGAGAACCCCGATATGTTCTACTTTTCGGCCTTCCCCTACCTCTGGAAAGGGAAGAATGATGCGACGGTTGCCATGCTTCAAAAAGCACTTAATGCCGGGTTCACAGACCGGAAACAGCTAAATAAAGATTTTCCGGAATCCATCACATCGAGGATTAGATAGTTACTGATTTAGCTCCGCTGACTTGTCCGGCCATTGACGGAGCTCCCTTCGGTCGGTTGCGCTCGACGACTTGTCCGGCCATTGCCTGATTGTCGTATTGGCTCATCTTTCAATTTCCAAATCGGCTCATTCTCAAAACCTGCTCTGCTACTGTTTAATTTCCAATTTGTTGTGTTTTCATAGGCAGGACTGGATTCTCTTTTAATTGGCATATTGCCGGATTGGCTAATTGGCACATTTTCAATTTCTAAATCGGCTCATTTTCAAATTTTCAAATCATACACCACATTGCCTCCTTCCTTCATCCCCTCTTTCCCATCACTAAGCAAAATGGCTAAAAATTAGTTCATTGCCCATTGACAATGGATTCAATTAGCAATACATTTGGTAGAGAAATGCTAGGCCAAGCTGGCTTCCGCATAAAACGCAGAAAATAAGTGGAAGCAGAAACCCACTATAAAAAACGGGGCGTAACCGAAAAGCCTTATGAGTAGGAGTGATTTAATTCCCTAATAGATGAAAAGTTCACTTTACAAGCAAGGAACCACAACACTTTTAGCTGCAGCATTTTTAATCCTTTCCGGATGCGCCACCATAGTTAGCAAAAGCAGCTATCCCATCTCCATATCGAGCAACCCTTCGGGTGCAAAAATAACCATCATGGATTTGAATGGGGTCAATATCTATACTGCAAAAACGCCTGCAACTTTTACACTTTATGCAGGTAATGGATACTTTACCAAGGCGGGTTATACCGTAACCTTCGAGCTCCCCGGGTACGAACCTGTGACGGTGCCTGTCCACTTCTCCCTTGATGGCTGGTATCTATTCGGAAATATTGCAGTAGGTGGTTTAATAGGATGGCTTATAGTGGATCCCTTAACCGGTGCCATGTGGAAGCTCGATACTAAGTATATTAGCCAAACGCTTATAAAATCCTCCACTGGAATGACAACGCCTACGCTGAAGGTAATGAGCTACAGCGACATTCCCGATAGTTGGAAGGCAAACTTGGTTCGCATTAACTAGATGGTAATTGAAATATTGTGACCATCGACCAAATGAATTGACCAACTGCTGACGCAAATTTAAAATCCTTGCGTATAGGAAAATAGAAATTGTACAAAACGTGTCGCCATGGACGAAATTGTAATTTTCAAAGAGAACTATGCCCAGTTAAGCTACTATCCAGAACTTAAGATGGTTAAGGTAGTTTGGAATGGAATAGCCACAGCGGAGCAGTACAAGTTGACAATAGAAACTGCGTTGAACTTTCAAAAGAAAGAATCTAGGCCTATTGAAAACTACCTTTCCAATATTCTAAAGCAGGGAATTGTAAACCCTGAAAGCAGAAAATGGTTTGAGCAAGATGCAATGCCGCGGGCTGCTGCGCAAGGTTTAAAGCGAGCAGGTGTTGTTTTCGATGGTAACGTTTTTAAGAAATACTACTTAAACTTAATTCTCCAAGCCACCAACAAGTATAAGTTACCCATGCGATTGTTTACAACCGAAGAGGAGGCCATCAACTGGTTCAAAAAGGAGATGGAGTAGGTTAATATAAGTTGGTGATAGATTGTAGTTTAGAGTCTTAAATTTCTGATTTGGTTCCGCCGACCCAGCTGGCTTTGACAAAGCTCCCTGAGGTCGGTTTTTGTTTAGCTACCCTGAGTTCGCCTCGCTTGGTTTTAGTAACACTGTGCAACTGAGGTGCCTTTTGAAATGATAGTGGCAAAATGCCTCCTTGGTCCATCTTTTCATTCTCAAATTCCTCAATCACTACTGTCCGGGGAAAAAACTTAATTTTTCCTGTATTGCATAAAATTGTTAAACCTCTACGAGGTATGTAAAAAACAGGGGTTACTTTCTCTACAAAACTAAATCTCCTACGGAGAATTTTCCGCGTAGCGGATAAAGTATTGTAAACCAGCATACCAATATTTGATGTAAGTTCCCTGTAGGGGATCAACAAATGGTTACCGGACAATAGTGATTCCTCAATTTTCAAATTCTCAAATTATTCATTGTCTCATTGGCACATTGTCTCATTGGCACATTGTCTCATTGACATATTGTCTCATTAACTTCCGTCTCCCTACTTCCGACTTTATTCCTATCTTTGCAGGCTAATAAATTGAAAACCGTGACATTCGACGAACTCAACCTTACCAAACCCCTGCTGAACGCCATTGCCGATGTTGGATACGAAAACCCTACCCCCATTCAGGAGAAGGCGTTTCCTGTAATCATGTCGGGACGCGACGTGGTGGGTATAGCGCAAACCGGAACGGGGAAAACGCTGGCCTACCTCCTACCCATGCTTCGGCAGCTGAGTTATTCGGAGCAACGGCATCCGCGCATTCTGGTGGTGGTGCCCACCCGTGAGCTAGTGCTGCAGGTGATTAAGGAGCTCGAATGGATTACAAAATACATGACCGTACGCCATCTTGGCGTATACGGTGGAACTAACATCAACACGCAGAAACAAAAGGTATACAACGGTGTGGATGTGCTTGTAGCCACCCCAGGTCGCTTGGTGGACCTAGCACTATGCGGACTGCTGCGCTTAAAGAGCATTCAAAAGTTGGTTATTGATGAGGTGGACGAGATGCTCAACCTGGGCTTCCGACCACAGCTCATGAACTTGCTCGACTCACTCCCACCCCGTAGGCAGAACCTCATGTTTTCGGCAACGCTTACAAACGAGGTACGTGAGGTTATCGCCGCCTTTTTCGACAATCCTCTCACCATAGAAATTGCCGCCCACGGCACCCCGCTCGAAAAGATTATCCAGCGTGGTTACCACGTTCCCAACTTTTTTACCAAGGTAAACCTGATGGAGTGGCTGCTCAGGAATGAGCCGGAGATGACCAAGGTGCTGGTATTTGTGGCCACCAAGAAGCTTGCCGACAGGCTGCACGAACAGCTGGAGGAGAAGTTTCCCGACCAGCTTGGCGTAATCCACTCCAACAAGGCACAGAACCAGCGTATCAACGCGCTTAAAAGGCTGGAAGATGGCACCATCCGAGTGCTCATTGCCACCGACATTATTGCCCGTGGTCTCGACCTGTCGGACGTTACCCACGTGATAAACTTCGACACACCCGACGTTCCTGGCGACTATATTCACCGCATAGGCCGAACAGGTCGCGCTGATA
>Ga0307377_10004813_pt1 | contig 14669 bp, 6 predicted proteins | sample TR3MG_FD_202535 | JGI IMG/M metagenome (GOLD analysis project Ga0307377, IMG submission 202535) | Soil microbial communities from Risofladan, Vaasa, Finland - TR-3 | ecosystem: Environmental > Terrestrial > Soil > Coastal area > Acid sulfate soil | place: Finland: Risofladan, Vaasa | collected... | reverse complement strand
TGGTCGAAAAGTTCGTCGAGCAGCACTGTGCGTGCGAAACTGGGCACAACGGTGCAATGTTCGTACAGCCCTTTGAAGGACAATTCAAGCTCCAGACACGTGTAGCGGTAGAAGAGTTTGTTCGTGTGGCAGATGTTCGCCAGCATCTCGTGGAACTCGCGCCCGTTGCAGCATCGCTCGGCGGTAGGTTTTTTAAACTGCATCTTGTTCCACGGCGCATCGTCCATGCCGCAATTTGTAACGAAATTCACTTTTGTGAGTCCATTTCCGTAGTTCGGCAACATTCCCGAGTGTATCTCGCGTTTGGGATGCGGGTAATAGAACTCGTAGAGGGTGAACACGTTCGCAATCGGATGTGCCTCGTGGTGGTCTCGGTGCAGCAGTTGCTCATCTGTGAGCAAAGCGTGCGGATCCTCTGTGATTTTGCGAAAGAGGGCAAGATGACTATTGCGCAAAAGTACAAGTTGATAGCGCATAAATCGCTGCTGGGGATCCTCTAGGCGATGGATGTTTTCCAGTACGTGAATGCGAAAAAGGGTGCTAAACAGAATAGTGTGCTTATCCCATGGGACGCCGTTGACTTCTGTCGCGCTCAGACTGCGAAGGCGCGCCGAATCGGGAAAGATGTTCGCAAAACAGTCCATTTTCTGAACCACATCACTGAGGTTGATTGTTCGAGCCCACCGAAGTGTCTCCGCGAACGGTACAAACACGTGCTCTCCGTACGAGCAAAGCAGTTCCTTGTAAGTGCGGTTCTCGCAACGTATCTGACGCGCAAGTTGGCTAAACGCCTGCATCATGTGTCTATGCGTGTGGTCAAGTTTGCCGTCGGGTGCGTTCTCGGAGGCTTTGCGGGAGACGGTTTTCTCGTTTTCGGGCCAAACAAAATCCACCTCACCCCGCAGATAGTGACAGACCACATTTTCGAAAGCCTCTGTGGCCTCTGTGTAGAAATCGGAGAAGGTGCTGAACTCGTCAAAGCTATTGAGCTTGTCTTTGAGCAATTTCAAATGTTCTAGCCTGCAGCTGTCGCGCTCGAGAGCATGCGTCAGTTGCGCGCGATACATATGTTGGAGGACCTCGAGCGGGTCGGGCCTTGCAAAAGTTTCGACTCGCAATTCGGCATCGTATTCGTCGTGCAGGTTGTAGTGCAGATCAAATTTTGGCTGTCGATGATCGAGCATTGCCACTTGAGTGCCGTTCGTGTCGAGTTCGACAGCTTCGCGCACGCTCGCATCGTCAAGCGAGTTGTTCCATAGCCATGTTAGCAGTGGGTCGTGTGCTTCAACAAATAGCGCGAGTTTTTTGCAGATATGCGGACGGTTTTTCATATCCTTTTTGATAAAAGCTTTGCAGGCGTTGATTTTTTGCAACAGCACGTAGTAGATCTTGTGCGTTTCAATCTCTGGCACTGCCGTCTCCTGATGCATGCACATGTATTTGAAGCGCTTCGAATTGTCGTACTTGTCCATGGGAGTTGGCAGGTTCAAGAACCCGCTCATGGCCACGCATTCCATCAGATCTAGGAACAGGTGGCTGTAGTTGGGACTGTCGTGTCCCGTGCGCCTCTCGAAATAGTTCCGCAGTAGCGAGTCCACCGTCAGCTGCTCTTGCGTGGTGACGAAAATTCGCTCGTACGGGTCGATCTGATTATCTTCGAGAAGCGCGCACTCATTTAAAGAATGATAGGGTCCGGATTCACGCCAGCCAAACACGCACTTGCTTTGCTTTTCCTCCGAGAGTGCCTTATACTCATCGAGAGAGATGGTGCGTGCGATGGCACCGCCAGCATCGAGCACGCCAACCACAGGCACAAAATCTGCAGTGCTGTAGAGGCGAAAGTGACCAAATACACCGGCGTGTTTCTGACCGTTACTTGTTGTAATGGGTTGCAGCATTGCGTCGACAGCATACTCGCCCGGGACGCCGGCAATGTGCAACCGGGGTGTAATCTCGCTTTCGATTTCCATGTTTTCGTGATGTGCCCGCAGCACGAGCAAGTTGACAATGTATCGCGTGCAAAACTCACAGAGTTCTGCCTCGTTGTCGTTTTTACCGCTCTGCTGTACTTTGCGGTGTTGTTCCGGTGACACATACGCCATGCACGCGACGTTGGGCGCAAAAGGGTGTAGCAATTGGGCCTCCATCGTGGCGCGACAGTTGCCTGTCTGCGAGGCCAGGCATGGTTTGAAAGCGCCATGCGGCTGCCAGAGTACTTTTGCGATGTGTTTTGCAGATATGCGCGGAATATCCGTTTGGGGCACGGCCCCGGTGGCATTTTGGCGTTGTCTTTGTTTCCAGTAGTGCATATTATCGTCGAGCATTTGCTCTAGCGAATCAAAGCCCTGGAAACTCTCGCCACTAATCGTGTCCAACGTCTTCGGCATAGTGGATTGCGTTGTCTCGTTCTTCGGATTTAACTCGTGGAATTGTTGTATGGTCCCGAGGGCCGTTTGAATGGGAATAAGCTTTGTCGTCTTCCCGGTATTGAGGAGATTCTGAGCTTCGGCAGCGGAGGCTGCAAAAAGTGGGTTTGCTTTCGGGGCACTTGTGGTTTTCGCCGCGACAATGTGTCTCTTTGCGGTTTTCAAATGTCCTCGGTGATACGAGTCGGTTTCGCTCAGTACCGAGGGAAGTTTGCGTTTTGCACTACCGCTTTTGACAGCCTTGGGCGGGGGAAGATTCTCCAGCGAGACTGTCTCCACGCGGTGGCGCTTCTCCTCCATGTGACTATTCCACCGTTGTACCTTGCTGGTCAATTCCGGGTGAAGGTCCATTGTGGGACAAACAGGGGCGTTGTGCCCACGTGTTGCTTGTTTGGTTTCACAGTGTGGTAAATATGCATGGATTGGAGATGTTTACCTGGGTTACGTGGAGGTTCGCTCTGGGTGTTTTGCAAAGTTTGATTTCTGAAGAGAGATGCGTGAGATTATATTTGGTCCGGCCTGGTCTAAAATTAATTCCTTGTCAAGATCTAAGAGTATGTAAAAACACTTTCTCACGATGGCAAAACGAAGAGATATTACCGATGTTCTCGAAAAAGTCAAACGTTGTAAGGTTACCACGTTGACATTGACGGATTTGCTCGATTTCAGCGGAGGGACGACTTTTGCGATGATTTTTGACCTCCTCGAGTTTCGGCAGCATCTATCGCTTTGCCAGGTCAGCCGAGTGTTCCACACGCAGTATACAAATGGTACTGGTGCATACTGGAAGCGCTTTACAAAGAAACAAAAATACGCAAACTTTCTCTTTTTGAACCAGTACAAGCCCTACACCGTCGGTCCGCTCCTGTGGTATTTGAACAATCGTGTTTGGCCCGTTTGTCCAAAATGTGAACACGAGTTTGTCTACGAAACGGAGAAGGGGTTTCGCTTGCAACCTTTTATGAAAAACCCCCTTGGAAACTACGCATGTAACAATAATTGCGGCAATAGGACCCCTCCAACCATTTGCGGATTCACGCTCGGACAGATATCGGACGCATGCCTCGCCACGAGCCGGCAGAGAGACGAGAAAGGACAAAAGATGCACAGCTGGACTGAAATTACTTTCGATCTCAAGAACAAAGCCGACTCCTATTGCTCGCGCTGCGGAGCGCTCGCCATTAATGAGAAGTCCGAAGAGGACTTCGATTGTTGCTCGCACTGTGGCGTAAGCCCAATTGAGGAGTGTGTCTGCGAAAGCTGCAAGAGCTGCACCTTGATTTTGGCCGAGTGTGAATGTGATGTGTGCGCACAGTGCGATCTTTGTCGAGGGTGCGAAACCTGCGAGGCCTCAGAGCTGCTTTGCACGTGCGAATTTTGCGACGATTGTGGTCTAGAACTGCTCGAGTGCGAGTGTCATAGTCTAGAAGAATTTTAACTTAAACAGTGTGCATAATCTTGGTTTATTGAAGTGAGTAGAAATCTGTTCGGGCAATGGGAGTTTGAGGTCTGCGCTGGTTTGCAACGAAAAGGCAAGCTTCCGGAAACACGTACCGTAGCAAATTCTCATAGGTTAAGTATTTCTCTAGCCTAGATTCCTTGAAATTCTTTAGCGTGCACATCGTCTGCGAAAGCTCTTTCAGATATTCGGGGTCAATAACGAGTGCCAGGATCTCGTCCAGTTCTCTATCCGAAAGAGGGAGTTTCTCTTTCCAGGATTTTTCGGTCAAAGATTTTCGCAACGCGTCTTGGACCGCCTTCGGTGTGCATTTTGGAAGAATCCTGTGCAGAAAAGCCTTGTGACTCGTAGACTCTTTCAGAAATTTTTGGTAGCTTTCCTCGATGGTCGGTTGCATGTTTTCGCAATTCCCGCAACTGTGATCATGAATGCAAGATTCGCGGTAATTTTGTAAAACACTAATTTTATCTAATCTCGTTTGCAAGAACGCTTGTGCTGTGCCCAATCTTTGGTCTGACACCGAACGTTGCAGTAAATCCTGTCGCAGCATCGAGCATACTTCTCCTCGCACGTTTCCAAGCAGACTGTGCACATGCGGGATGCGATTGGTGTTAGACTGTGCTTGTGGCGAAGGAGCATTCGTATCGCAGTCGCCTTTCGATTTAGAAAATCCCGAAGTTGTACTGTGCCAAGGAGAGCGCCTGTGTTTACAATCTCCATGCTTCCACCGTTTTGCGAAATTAGATAGGACTGAGCGTACATGTCGCGTTCAATGGTGAAGCTGGGCATCCCTCGTGTGAGTGGGAAAAGAGTCGCCGAGTCGGTCACGCTTGCAGTTCGCCAGTCGTAGTCGAGGCCGTTGTTTCTTGTGTTCAGTCCTTGTTCGAGATCGTCAAGAATGGTGCGAAGTGTTTGTCGCAGGGTTTGGTCACCATCGTAGAATTGACTTGTCTTTGCCTCGACGAATACCGATGTGCCCTTCCAGCGCACCAGCACACGAAAGGGTTGAATATGTCTTTGCAGGCGTCGCAGTTCTTGTTCGTAGTTCACAAATTGAATGTCTTGTGCTTCTTTCCAAGGAATTGGCCGGGGTTCTCCAAATTGACGCAGCGCATTGGCGACCAGAACATCAAGATTGTTGTCGCTATCGCGCAAGAGTTCGTAACACTTGCTGATAAATGTCTCCTCCGCACCTTCGGCTACGTACGTATCGTTGAGAAAATCTAAACGATCTGTCAAATCAACACCAAAGGCAGCGTTCCATTTGTTGCGTAGAACCTCGGCCATTGGCACAAAGCTGGTTTTCAAAGTGTTGACAATATCAACAGAGTCTTGTCGCAGGGGCATATCAAATCGTTCCATGTCCTCCCATGACGCATCCGTTGTCTCAGCGGCGTACAGCGCCGACAAGCGATACCATTTTTCAGCAATCCATCCGTGCAGTGCGTGCGCGTGAATGATAACTGCTGTGTTCGTTTGAGGCCCTCGCCACATTCCACAAAAGTTGCGAATGAACAGACACTAACAGCATTTCGACGCTGTGGGTAAAGTATCCATAGCACATAACAGGTAAAGATAAAATTGTTGTGTCTGTTTAACAGGCGTTCCACGATGGTGAAATTTACACAACTTGGTCACATGAGCCGACATGTGTAGCAATTTCGATACACCCGATTAAAAACCTAAGTTATTTAAAGCAGAATTACTCAAGCTTCATACAGCAATAGTCGTTTTAAAAGTGTTTCGTAAAAAATGGACTACAAAATTGCTGTGGTAATCTGCCAAACTCACGCGTCAGGTTGGCCAAGGCGGCTCGGGCAAATCTGCACTGGCACTTCGCTTCATCCAGGGACATTTCGAATCAAAATATGACCCCACGATTGAAGACAGTTATCGCAAAGCAATAGTCGTCGATGGAGAGGCTCTCATGCTGGAGATTTACGACACTGCCGGGCAGGACGATTATGTCGCGTTGCGTAATCACTACATAAGTTGCGGTGATGGTTTTCTCTTGGTTTTTAGTTTAGCTTCGCATCAAACTTTCGCGTCCTGTGCTAACACCTATCGAACTATTTGCAAGGCAAAAGAAACCTCTGTTCCCATTGTCGTGCTTGTGGGCAACAAAAAGGATCTTACAAAAACGAAAGAGGTTGCCAGAAACGAGATTGCCGAATTTTGTTCAACGAACAAGTGTGTCTACCTTGAAACTTCTGCGCTTACTGGCGATGGCGTAAACGATGCCTTTGTGACAATTTCTCGCCTTTTGCATTCCAAAGTTCCAAGAAAGCCTCGAACGACCTTGCGATGTACTATACTTTGATATTGTTTTTTTTTTCAAGAACTCGATAAAACTATTTTTAACCATCGTGCAATGTAATTAGTATTCTCAAAAACCCCGATTTAAACTCGCGCATATTTATCCGCACAACGCAATGCAAGGACGTTTGACCGATTGGCTTTCGGGTGTCAACAAACGCCTGCAACCGCCCACTGAGGAGCTTCCCGAGGCCAAGAAGAAAACGCCCGAAAAGCTTTTTACAAAAACCGTGCACGAGGAGGTGGCAGAGCATGGTCCTTCAGAGGAACATTTGCGACAGTCGGTCTCCGAGGAGGAAATTGTCGAGCGTACTCGCATGTTAAAAGAGATCAAGCACGAGATGAAGTACGCGTACTTGCCGTTGCAAAGCCAACGGTTGCCCAACGAGAAGATTGTATTTCACCGCGGAAGTCCGGTTGCAAATCTTATGATTATTGGAGAAGGTCCTGGAGAGGAGGAGGCCTTGTGTGGGCAGCCGTTTGTTGGCAATTCGGGAAAACTTCTCGACAAGTACTTGGCAAAAAACAACATCAATCGCGAGCAGCACATCTACGTTACAAATCTTGTGAAATACCGCCCGCCTGGCAACCGGGATCCAAGCTACAGCGAGATAGCAGCGGAACTGCCCTTTCTCATTCGTCAGATACTTATCGTACGTCCGAAAGTGATTCTTTGTCTCGGTCGACTGGCCAGCACTGTGCTCGGTAATCACATGAAGCTGGAATGCTACCCAGACAGTGACAGCCTTCGATGCGTCTCCCTGTGGGATATCTACTGGAACGAGTCAAATTTACAGGCTATGCGTTTGCCGGCTCATCGCTTTGTGTGTCACATCTATCGCGCTTACCATCCAAGTGCTGTGTTGCGTGACAAGAGCGCGCCTGCAGGCGAGAGACGAAACTACGTCTCTAGCTGGCGTCAAGATTTTCTCAACATTGTCGCAAAGCTCATATTTCCACCGCTTCGCTATTTTGACGCCCGCGAGGAACTGCCTCCCGATGCTATACCGCCGCCAGTGGTCGGCAAGGCGATTCTGGGTCGAACACCGCGTGTTGTCGAGCCTGGCTTGCTCGAGAAATTGGAGTTTCAACTCAACAATATCCGCTACGATAAGCAAGCGAATCAGTTTCACCTTTTCGGACGCACTGCGAACGGTTCGTCGTTGCTTGTTCGCGTTAGCAAACCTTCCTTCTATTTCTACATTGCCAATCGGCGCATTCTTGACGAGGATGAGTGTACGCCGGCTGAGTTGCAAACAAAGAAATCCAATTTGAACATCGACCTCATCGAGTCTGTCAAGCAGCGCCGAAAGTATCATTCTTTCGAGAAGCTTGCCGCGGTCTATACCAACTTGGAGTTTGTTCACAAGCGCTCCTTTATGCACTACCAACCGAAGCTTTCGCGCTACGTGAAAGTGACCTATCACGAAACGGACATATTGAAGGAGATTGTGAAGCACCTTGAGGTGTACTTCGATAATCTTGAGTATCACGAGAAAACTATTCCACCGCTCACGTTCTTTCATCGAGATCGGCAAATATGGATGAACGGATGGGCAGTGGCCTCGGGCGAGAGTCTTCGTCGCGTTCCGGACCACAGTCGCGAAAGCACATGCGACCTGGAATATGACGTCGACTATGACGACATCTCGGGTTACAATCCCAACTTTGGCAAATCCATCGATCCCAAATGGGAAGCTGCTGCGCCGTATCGGGTTCTCTCGGTCGATATGGAGATGCTTGGTCGCGATGGAAAATTCCCCATGCCCGAGCAGGACGCTATCATAACGATTTGTGCCTACGCCAACACCGAGGGGTCCGAAAAGCTGCGTGAAATGGTGCGCAAGCCAGGCACAAAACGCGATGTAGGCCCACTTGCCATACTGATTGCTAGATGCTGGAGACCGGTCGAGTAAACTACGACGAGGCTGTTGGATTTTGCATCGGAAAAACGGCCGCTGTGGCACCGCCGCGTTTTAGTCATCATTCTCTGCCAAACATACCAAAGCTTCCGAAGGAACGTGTGCCGGATTTCCATCGCGGATTGACGAAGGATGGAGCGTACCTGTCCGAGTACACAGTTTCAATACGCATTTGGAATCAGTTCTTGGCGAGTTGTCGCGAGTGGATTTCCTACATAGGCACGCGCAGAGCTCAGGTTATTTGTCGAAACAAGAAACTCTTCGCGCTATTGCGAGAGAGTCAAGAGCGCCCAGACGGTACCAGCAAGCGATGGGACGAGAACGAGGCGCTCGAGTGGGAGCGCGCCATGCAAGCGATTGTGCACCTCTATGGACATCGTCGGAAAGGCGACATTGGCACCATGAAATATCCGGCTAGCTGGAGAGCTGAATACAAACGCATGACCGAGCAAGACTGCGAACGACACTTTGGTACAATCCAGGCGCGCTGGAAAACGTTCAACACTGCAAAAATTGTACACAGCTGCGAGAGCGAGGAGGATATGCTGCGCGCATGGTGTGCCTATATGAAAGAGTACGACCCAGATATGGTCACTGGTTACAATGTAACCGGGTTCGATTTGCGCTATGTGATACGACGCATTCGCGTTCTCGATCTTCGGGATGAACACAACTCGCTTATCACGATGGGTCGGCTCAAACATGCCAATGATACCGAGAAGCCAAAGCGGTCAAATTCACGCGCAACAGGCCAGCTCTCCTACACCATTATCGATCTGCCGGGGCGCGACACGTACGATTTGCTGCACTACTTTCAGCGCGAGTATCAGCTAGCCTCTTTCACTCTCGGTTCGGTCAGTCAGCACTTTCTCGGCGATACGAAGCACGATGTGCCGTACAGTGCGCTCTTTTCCCTCTTCGTGAACAACCGTGAACGCGAGACAGACTATTGTTTCAAAGATGCCGAGTTGCCGCTCATGCTTATTGCGAAGCTCAACGTGTTTCCTTTCAATCTGTCGCTCGCTCGTCTCATTGGCACGGTTGCGATTGGCCGGCTTTTCGTCGATGGAAAGCAAGCGCAGCTGTTTGCGTGTGTGTTCTTCTACCTCGATGCGGAAGGCTTGGACAAAATCTTCCCCGACGTTAATCCCTACACGTCGAACTCACAGGACAATAACGAACGTGGTACAGATGTGCGGTACGAAGGCGCATACGTGCACCCTCCCGTTGTGGGTCTCATCTTGCTCTTGTTGCTTTGTATTGATTACAATGCCCTCTACCCCTCAATTATGCGAGCACTCAACCTCGGGCATGATGTTATGGGAACCGCCGCACATTTTGCTTCGCTCGGAATCCCGCTCGATAAGTGCTACCAGTCGCCCTACAAGTACTTGGACCCGTTTAGTGGCGAGGAGGAGTACTACTACTTTGTGAAACCGGAGAAGCTCACTGTCGACGAGCTGTACGACAACGGCTACACCCTCGAGGAATGCGAAGAGGCTGGTGAGAAGAGTGATCGCAACACGGGTTCCAAGGTGATGCTCTACACGCCCAAGATCCAAGTCAGTGCATTATGCGGTGTCATTGTGGACTTTACCCGCGCACGTGGCGGTATCAAGAAGAAAATGTATGGCTACAAGAGTACCGACGACGAATATCGCAAGTACGATGCACAGCAGCTCGGCGTCAAGAAGCTCAACAACTCGCTTTACGGAGCCACTGGTGCCGACGGGCGTCTCTCGGCCATTATGATTAGCGCATTCACCACCTGGATGGGAAAGAAAACAATTACCGAGCTGCTTGAAAAGCTCAAAGAGCGTTACGGTGCCGAAACCAAGGGTGGAGATACCGATTCGCTTTTCGTACACTTTCCGCATATCACCAAACTCGAGCATATCTACGAGGAAATCGAAGTGACCGATCCTGAAACCGGGGCAAAGAAAACCACCACAAAGATACAGGAAATTCTCGACTATGCAAACAGCCTGGTGCCAAAACCTATGGAAATCGACTTTGAAAAGGCCTACAGTGAGTCGTTTGCCGTGGCGAAGAAACGAGGCGCTTTTCGCACACATATGCCGTTCAAGAACCCGCTGACCGGCAAGAACGAATTCGAAGGCGAGGGCAAACTCACGTTCAAGGGTCTCGAGAACAAGCGTCGCGATAGCTGTCCAGTTGCACAGAAAGTGTTCACAGGATTTCTTTCGCGTCTCGTCCGAAAGCCGCTGGACACCGAGACAGAAGGCGACTTGCTTGACGATGCACTCACCTACGTCGAGGGCGAGGCGAAAAAGATCGCGCAGGGTAAAATCGGCTTTCACGAACTGGTACAGTCGCGACAGCTGGCCAGTGACAACTACGCGAATGACAAACTGCCACACGTGCAGCTTTGTAAGAAGAAGGAGGCTCGGGGAGAAGTTATCCCTGAGCTGGGCTCGCGCATACCGTTTGTGGTACTGAGTGGCCACAAGAAGAGAAAGTTCTACCAAAAAGTGGAAGATCCGGACTACGCTATTCAACACGGTTTGCAGCCCGATCTTGCGTACGTGTTGGAGAAAAAAATTCGCAACCCTATTCAACGTTTTGCAAAACGCATGAAAGGTGGGACGGCGCGCCTTGATCTCATTTTTAACGATCACAATCTCGGCGTACAAAAGCGAAACCTCCTCGATGATGATGCGCTGCACGACTTTGTTGTGCCGATGCAACAATGTCTGAACTGCGGACAGCCTTCCTACTCGTCCTCTTGCACAGCGTGTGTTACGCTTGTGGACTGGGGTACCGAATACGAGAAAAAGCTGCACGAACGGTCTCTAATAGAGAAGCAGCACGCCGCTGCAATGAAAGTATGTCGCGCTTGCATGGCCGTGGGGACCGACGAAGAAGTGCTCTGCAATAACCTCCACTGCTCCGAATACTACCCGCGCAAGGGCAGCGAGTATCAACTCATCGAAAAAGCTCGCGAACTCCAGGACATCGAAGACTGTTGGGCAAATGCAATGTCGTAAAATTTTACTAAACCGAGATTGTTAGCAAACGAAAATGGAGGTCGTTTTAATCGAATTTCTGTGCGACTTTGGGAATGAAGATGTTGCTCGAACCAGTGGCTGCACCAGGGCGTGCGAGTTCGGTGGATCGTGGCGTTGTGCACCATTGGAATAACGCCACTGCACCAATTGCGAGTATCATACAGGCAATAAGCCCAACTACAACACCGACAATAAGTCCGGTACTTGTAGACAACAATTCGAGTGAATCAGAGATGGTGTCAAAGAACTCCTCTGCTGCGGGGGATGGGGGCGTGGGCACCGGAGTTGCATCCGGGGGTGCAGGAGCGCTCTGAGAAGTTGAGGCACTGCTGGAGGTCGTATTTGTTTCGGAGACTGGTAGGGAAGTTGGCTCCGGTGACGTGCAGCATACACATTCGTTCGAAATTGGATCGCAAACTTCGAGATGCACCATGCCTTGATTCTCCTCGCACGTTGCGATTGTCGTGCAAGTGCCACCAAGCTGTTCGCAGTTCGGTGGTGTTGAAAGACACGCAACGCCACTTGACGACACTGATACTGTGCTGGCGGAGGTCACCTCGCTCGCACCAATACAACACGCGCACTCGGACGAGAAAGGGCTACAGCCCTCGGGTGGAACGCCGGGATTGATCGAGCCGCCACGTTGTTCGCACGCCTCTTGCGACAGGCACGTGCCGTTTATCTCGCTGCAGCGAGGTTCGGTTGTGCAAGTGCCGCACGTGATGTTGTCGCAAGTGGAGTTGGGGCCGTACCAAATGCCATGACAGAAGTCGCACACGCACTGGAAACAATCACGGCCCTCGACGCAGCACGCACCGGCGATGTTTTCGTGGAACGGGGGGCATTCGAAAACTGTGCAGTCGTTTGAGCAGGAATCAAAGTTGAAGTTGTTGCCATCGTCGCACTCCTCGCCCTCGTCAACAACACCGTCGCCACAGTAGGTGCAGTTTGCGCCGCAGATTGCTCCGTTAGGCAGAATGGAACCCGGCGGATCGCAGGTTTCGCCAATCTCAGGCTCCACCAAATCATCACCACAGCACTCGGGGCATCTGTCGCGTTTGGGTACGCATTTGAAACAACGACGATCGTTTCCACAATAGGCCGTATTTTGCGATATTGGGTTGCATGCCGGTGCTGTGCGGCAAAGACTAGGGCAAGTTTCATCGGCGCAACGCACACATGCTGAGAAATTGGCCGAGCACGGTACGATAGTACCAGGAGATGGGCATTTAACGATTCCACCTGGTGCAAAACACTCCTCCGGGGCGCCTTCCAAGTCGCATACGAATGGAGTAGGTGTTGGGGTGGGCGTAGGTGTTGGCGTCGGGGTAGGTGTTGGCGTCGGTGTCGGTGTCGGCGTGGGGGTTGGCGTCGGTGTCGGTGTTGGTGTCGGCGTGGGGGTCGGCGTCGGAGTAGGTGGTGGTGTGGGCGTTGGGGTAACGCAATCCACCACGGTGCAATTGTCGCCAGAGGGATGACCGCCTTCCATAATGCATTCAAGACATTCGCAATCTACGCAGGTCTGGTTGACACAACAGGCAATTTGATCGTAAGGCACACAAGGTACGTCAGGCGTTGGCGTCGGTGGCTGTGTCGGCACGGACGAGCTACTGGCGGAACTTGTACTCGCAGAAGATTGCGGCGACGAGGTACTGGCGGATGACCGCGCAGTACTAGTACTTGCGGAGGACTGTGGTGTCGTACTGCTCGGCTGGGCGGTGGTTGTACTCGGCTGTACGGATGTAGTACTTGGCTCTACAGAGGTTGTACTTTGCGTAGATCCCAAACAGGGTTCCTCGCGCAGCGGTAACGAAGGACAGGTCTCTGTGTATGCTTTCAGCGAATAATTGGGTATTGCGGTCAAATATGAACTGATATCTTTGAAAACTCCCTGATTGATATCTGAACAATTGAAACTGTTGGATGGAATCACACTTATTAGCTCACCACCAAGATCTCTGATTTCCACGTATTGAAAATCACCGCAGTGAAATTCGTAGCATCCGGGAACGATAGGGACGTTGGTGCGATTGAGAGCCAACGTGCGATTCTGCTCACATTCATCGGCATTGCAGTAGCATTCCACGCAGCATTGTTCGGGCGCTTGGGATGTGCTTGGAGACACCGAGGAGGTAGTGCTTGGTCGGGCGGTGGTCGTGCTCGGCTGTTCGGACGTAGTGCTTGGCTCTGCGGAAGATGTGCTCGGTTGTACAACGGTGCTTTCTGTAGGTTCTTGGCACGGCCTGTCCCGCAAGGGAAGCTCCGCTGGACAGGACTCCTGGTATGCTTTGAAGGAGTAGTTAGCAAGATTCAGAGTGCAATCTTGCCCATTCTTAATAATTGCCGAGAAACCGGTAATACAATCGTCCTCAACCGGGCTGGCGAACCACCCGTTCTGTGCCGAGAAGCCAAGAAGTACCCTTTGAAATCCACCGCAGTGGAATTCGTAACATCCCGCAACTAAAGGAATATTGGTACGGTTCAAAGCCAAGCTGCGATTGTTCTGGCATTCTTGAGCGGTGCAATAACATTCAACACAGCAATCTTCCACGGGCTGCGAAGCACTTGGTCGGGCGGTAGTGCTCGGCTGTTCGGACGTAGTGCTTGCACTGGGCAAGGTTTCCGGGGCGGTGGAACTCGCACTGGTTGTCGCTTCGCTACTCTGCGACGGGCTCGCGGATGGCATTGTTGCAGGTTCTGTAGGTTGCATCGGCGTGGGCAACTCAGAGGAACTCTCGCCAGGCGACACAGTCTCTGTTGAGGGTGGAGGTAGCGATGGCTGGCCCGAAGTGGCTGGCGTCTCGTTCGGGCATTCATCAACTACCATACCGCCGGCAGTCAAGCAAAGTGTGCAGTCGCAAACGATGCAAACGTACTCCTCGTCGACCGGGTTATACCAAAGACAGTTCACCTCGGTCACGTTCAGCGGGCATTCGAATGGCTCGTCGCCACAATGCCCTGGTCCGACATCGCCGCTGTTGTACCTTTCGAGATACATTGTGGTGTTATTGATAACCTCTTCGTTTGTCTCATTCGACGTGCAAACGTCCACACAGAGCAAATCGACGTCAATCATGGTAATGTTCTCGACGAGATCGTCCGGAATCGAAGAGCCGTTGACGGGTTCACCGTCATCAAAACCGCCAAGGAATAGGTTCATCACAAACGCAAACCATTGATTGGCGAGTTTGTTACAGGGTTCGTTTTGTGCGCTACCCTGGGGATAGCTTAGCTCGTGGTAGTAGGTGATGTTATTGCAGATCTTCGCACAACTTGCCTCGAGTTCGGTGCACTGTTGGAGGCTAAGGTAGGAGCACTTGTCTCCGAGGCGCTGACACGCATCGAGGCACAGTTGCGTGTCCACCAGCGACAAGTCGATGTGATTCTCGGCGTTTTTCCAGAATCCTTGGCTGTAGGTACACCCAAAAGAGTTGTTGTAAAAGAGTGTATCGTTGGCGTAGAGATGGAAGTTTTCCTGATTGCAGTTGTAGTTTGCAATGCATACAAAGAGTTGATC
>Ga0307377_10004810_pt1 | contig 14672 bp, 24 predicted proteins | sample TR3MG_FD_202535 | JGI IMG/M metagenome (GOLD analysis project Ga0307377, IMG submission 202535) | Soil microbial communities from Risofladan, Vaasa, Finland - TR-3 | ecosystem: Environmental > Terrestrial > Soil > Coastal area > Acid sulfate soil | place: Finland: Risofladan, Vaasa | collected... | reverse complement strand
TACTGTAGAATATTCTGGTTTAACAATAATTGTATCTTTGAGCCGAATCTCTTTTGTTACATAATCAACAGCAGAGATTCCAATCTCAATTATCTCACTCTTCATCCCTTCTGGTGCTGGATGGTCCCAACAAGTAGCCTCTACATCAATAAGTAGAACTACGTCTCTTTTCATTTTTCTCTTTCCCATTTTATTTTCTTTTTATGTATTCTGGAGGAACTTCATTTGTTAAATAAACTCCATTGTCAGAAATGTATATTGTATGACCATCAGCCCTAAGTCTCATAGCCTCTACTTCAAGTATTTCGAACGCACCTCTTCTTGAACCCACTTTTGCAGCAGTCTCTTTATCTATACTAAGATGAACATGATGTCTATTCATCTTCTTCAAACCTTCTTTCATAATCGTATCAATGACTCCAACTGGAGCTCCATGATAAAGAATGGTTGGTGGCACAACTTCTTCAAGTTCTAATTCAACATCGAGTGAATGACCTTGATTTGCTTTGATGCTGCAAAAATCTTCACTAAACGAAAACCTTTGTTTCTCATTATTTTGAACCACGTATTTAAGTTCATTGAAGTCCATCATCAACTTAGAAGTCGCTTTATCAAGCAATTGCCTTACATCTGTCCAACCATTTGGAGCTACGACTATTCCAATATCATCTGGGTTGTGTCGAAGCCAGTAAGACAATGCCTTACTTATTTTCTTTTCTCTATTTTTTTCCATTTAATTTTTCTATTATCTCTTCTACTATCAAGTTTCTCACATCTTTCCCTATACCTTCGACTACCTTGTAATCTAAGTTATTATTTTTAAGGAATGCAAGAATAGTTTCATCAACTTCTTTTGCCCCTTCCGAATCTTGGTATCGACCCTCTTGTTCGTATGGGACTGTTGTATCTCTTCCAATGTAGTAGTTCATGTTATCGTACTTGTTGAACTCTCTTACAATTAGTTTCCTTAATTCAGGACATCGAGTTGAATCGTATATGCTTGAGAATATGAATGGAGAATCTGTAACAATAACATCAACTTCATCTTTCATCGTGAATAGTTGATACTGTTGTTTTCCAAATATGTAAATTTGACTCTGCACCGCCTTCATTGAACCCTCTCTCAATTTCTTCTTGATATACTCTGGCGAAATCTCAGCTGATACAAATCTTCTTTTTAATTCAGCAAAAACTTCTGATGTTAAAATTGATTTACCAACTCCTGGGCCTCCAATTAAATTTACTACGATACATTGATTTTTATACATTGTCTTTCTTAAAATAAAAAGAGCCTCGATTAGGAGGCTCTTTAGTGATTTACTCCTCTGGAGCAAATGTAGTGATTTTATTTTGTTCTGCAAACTCAATTTTCTTGTTTTCCATTTTCTTTTTCATTAAGCTCATCTCTAAGCTCAGCGGCTCGCAAGTAATTCTCGTTCTCAACCGCCTTCTTTAATTCAGATTCAAGCCAATCTGCATTTCTTTTAAGGTTTTCTAAATTTAGAGACCTTAACTCTTTTATATTTGTATCTGGGAATACTCCAGATATAGTATCTGACTTAAAATTCTCATTAAGCTCAATCAAAAGGTAGTGTTCTCCATCTTTCATCTTAAGTTTTTCATTCAGCTCAACCCAGTCCATCTTAGTTGTGAATATTACTCCAAACCTACCGACCCTTTCTGCGTTTTCAGCAATTAAGTCGCTTATTTGAGCTTGCTTCACAGCAATATAACTCTCCTTCAGCTCGCACCCATCCTTACTTTGCAATAAGAATAAATACATCTTTAATCCTTCCTCGCTCATATAATGCTCCTATCTTTTATTGATAAATTTTGATTACTAAATACTTTTTGTCCAGTAACTTCAACAATCATCTGTTCTTCAAATATTTCTGGAATTGTTATTTCTTGATTGATGTCTTCAAGCTCTACCTCAAGTGTTACCATTTTGATGTCGTGATATTCATCAACCTCCCAATTCAATCCACCATGCTTATACACACTTCTTGTCTTGATGATATAACTATGGTCTTTGTGACACATGTCTCTAAACACTTCTTGAGTAATTTCCTCCTCTATCTCTTCGAATACTCCAGGAGATATTGGCCTCTTGTTGCATTTGATGTAATACCTCTCCACATCAGGCTCCGAACCCTTGGTGTTAAACTTTTCATGCATTCTGAACCTTGTCATCTTACCATCTACATCAACATAGATTTGATGGATTAGAAACCTATCAATTTCGTTTCTATTAAACTTCGGAACGTTCTTTAATAAGAACTTTCTTTCTATTTCTAAATTATCTTTATTCATAATTAATTAAGTTCGTTTTCAACTGGAGTTTTAGTGTAATCATAAACTTCACCAATCGTTTTTCTCGTGTCACCTATATTCAAAACTACATCATCTGTTGTAAACTCACAAGGATGCTTATATCCTGCAGCGTGTGTTACTTGAACTATATCTTTCTTTAGTGTGTTAATAAAGTTCCCAACTCTATCGCCCTTCTCGCTAACGTTGACTCCTTTTTCAAGCCACCACTTATGAGTTGCAATACCTGCTGGACAATTACCAGTGTGACATATTTGAGCTTGAATGCACCCTGCAGAAATCATTACTTCTCTCGCAATGTTGATTACATCTGCTCCCATAGCAAATGCTTTTGCTGCTTTTGTTGGATGACCAAGTTTTCCACTGGCAATCCAAACAACATTATCCATAGCTCCTCTGAGTTGGAATATCTTGTAGACAGAAGTAAATGCATCATCAAAGGGAAGACTCATATTGTCTGCAAACGCTGCAGGAGCAGCTCCAGTTCCGCCCTCACCACCATCAATGGTTATGAAGTCTGGACCAACCCCTCTTGTCATTTTCTGAGCAAGCTCATGCCAAAATTCTAATTTACCGACAGCAGACTTGATTCCAACTGGTAATCCAGTAAGTCTTGCAATGTCCTCAATTAAAGCAATCAACTCATCCACATTTGAAAACGCACTGTGGTATGCTGGAGAATTAACATCTTTCCCCTTTTCAATACCTCTTATGTCTGCGATTTCTTTTGTTACCTTCTTTCCTGGCAACATTCCACCTTTTCCTGGCTTCGCACCTTGAGATAATTTAATCTCAATCATTTTGATGTTCTTGCTTGTGTCTATAAGGTGTAACAATTTATCCATGCTAAATTGTCTGTTCCCATTCTTATCTGTAGTACCACATCCAAAATACCCAGTTCCAAAGTGAAATACAACATCTGCACCTCCTTTGTGATATTTAGAATACCCACCTTCACCAGTGTTGTGATAAGCATGTGATTTATATGCTCCTCTGTTATTTGCTTCAGTTGCTCTTTTACCAAGAGAACCGTAGCTCATCGCTGAGATATTAATTACCGAATTAGGTCTATATGGCTTTTCTCTTCTCGTTCCAATTGTCTTAGCACAAGGAAGTGCATCTGGAGCAATTGCATTAATTGTGTTGTTAATGTTCGTTGGAAAGGCGTTTGTTTTAATAAAGAAGTTCCCACTTTTATCGAAGTCCATGTCGGAACCAAATCCAGTCAGGTTGTTCTGCTTCTTTGCACTTGCATAAATATAGTTTCTCCAAACCCTATTAAAAGGACCCTCCTCTCTATTGTTAGCAGCCCAGTACTGCCGAAGCTCTGGACCAATCTTCTCAAGGAAATATCTCAATCTCCCAATCAATGGAAAATTACTTTTGATTGTATGCTTTCTGTTGAAGATGTCGTAAACAACCAACAACAATAACAATCCCGATATAGCGTATAGTATATTCATAAAAAAACCCGTTTTCATTAGTTATACGAAAACGGGTCTATAAATGTTCTATTAAATCTATGCTAATTCCTTAATTTTATTAAGGAGAGCCTCAATTCTTGCTTTAGTTTCTTTAGAACCAATCACATACATGACATCTGGCAATTGTGGACCAGAGGCACCTCCACAGATAGCTACTCTAAGCATTGGCATTATTTTACCAACACCAATGCTCATATTACCAGATATATGCTCAAGTTCATACCTAATGTTCTTAGGTGTCCAATCGTCTTCGTCAAAATTACTCATAAAGTCATCAGCTGCAAATACGTTCATAACCTTTATAAACTCTTCAACGTTCTTCATTTTGACTTCATCTTCAAGAATAGGAGTGTTATAAATGTAGCTCAAGCTATCTTTTAGTTCGTGAGAAAATTCAACACGCTCAACAGCCATGCTTGCAATTAAGTCAAGCTTGTCATGGTCCATAGACAAAAGGAAGTCTTCTGGCATATCAGTCATTTCCGACAGAATAGAGTCAGCATCCCTCGACCTTAAGTAATGAGAGTTGAAGCTCATCAACTTCTTCTTGTCGAACATTGCTCCAGATTTATTAACCCCTTCAAGACTGAACAATTTAGCCATATCTTTAATAGACATTATTTCATCATTAGTCTTCGGGTTCCAACCAAGCAAAACTAAAAAGTTAAGCAAAGCATCTGGCTCGTATCCTTCATCCCTAAAACCAGTTACGTGAACGCTTTCACCTTCTTTTGTAACATAATCCCAAGTAAGTGGAAATATTGGATAACCATACTTGTCTCCATGTCTCTTGCCAAGTTTCTTTAAATCATCTCCAAGAATAAGGGGCAAGTGAGCAAAAATTGGAAGTTCCCATCCGAAAGCTCTATAAAGAAGAACATGAAGCGGAGTAGAGGAAACCCACTCTTCACCACGAATGATGTGAGTAATTTCCATCAAGTGGTCATCAATAACATTTGCCAAGTGATAAGTTGGAAGTCCGTCAGATGATTTCCAGATAACTTTATCGTCAAGGTCTTTTGTGTTAAACTTAACCCACCCTCTGATTTCATCATGAAATTTAACATCTTCAGCTCTCGGCATTTTAAACCTTATTGTATACGGCTCTCCTGAGTCAATTTTGGCTTTAACATCATTTCCAGACATCGTTAGAGAATTCTTCATTCTATCTCTAACAGTTCCAGTGTAACCACCAGTAATTCCAGCAGCTTCAAAATCAGCTCTCATCTTTGCCAAGTCTTCCTTAGTATCAAAAGCATAGTAAGCGCTTCCGTTCTCAATAAGCATAGCTACGTGCTTGTTGTAAATATCTGTTCTCTCAGATTGTATATAGGGCCCTTTTTCTCCCCCAATACCATAGCCTTCATTTGGCATGATTCCAAGCCAGTTGAATGAGTCTGTTATGTATTTAATAGCACCTTCAACTTCTCTTCCTGAATCAGTATCTTCTACTCTCAACAAAAAATCACCACCATGCCTTTTGGCAAATAGGTAATTGAAAAGCGCTGTTCTTACACCTCCGATATGCAATGCGCCAGTTGGACTCGGTGCAAATCTTACTCTTACTTTCTTATTCATAACTATTTTTCTATACTATCCAATTTCAATAATCCTTCTTTGGTTCCATCTTCCTCTTTCCAATTAATAAAGCTCTCCAATTTCTCAGGAGTAGACAAATCTACTTTTGCCACTAAATTAAGGGATTCTTCAAAAGATTCAAAACCCAATTTTTTTATAAAGTCTTCCATAACTATATTATACGATATTTTTTCAATTATGTTCTTTACAAACCTCTTTTAGTTGCTTTGTTGTATTTATCTCTTCTTTCAAAGAAAGCTACAACATAATCTCTCGAATCTTTCAATCCCCAATCAGTAATCTCTTTTACACGCTTAACTCCAGCGAGCAAACTTTTTCCATTATCAGATGATGCCACTAAGTTGTTTTCTAAAAACACCCTCTGAGAATCATCCTTTAAATCAAAACCATCCTTTCTAAAAGTAACCAAATACTCTTTAGGAAAAGCAATTTTATATTCTGCCTCAAGAGCTTCATGTTGTTCTTTTGTTACTTGGTGGTTGGTTTTGAATCTTCTCCACTCAACACTATTCTTTAAAACAACTCTCTTGTATTTCTTTTTGTTATGAAATACTACTTCTGCTGTTAATGTTTGTTCGGTTAATACCATCTTACTTATATTTTAAGGTTATCTCACCTTGTTTAATCTCAATAATTATAGCAATGTGCCCCTTTTTCTTTCTCGGTGTCCATTCTATAGTTTTTAGAGCTTGTTCTTTTTCTTTCCCTTCAAGACCAGGAAGACAATCTTCAAGATACTCCTCTGGTGTCATTTTTTCCATGAACTTAGCTTTGGTCATATTATAATGATAGTTCCCATCTTCATCAATGATGTCCGTCCTATCTCCGCTTGTTGGAGGAATAGCCTTCATATCAGTTCTGGTTATAGTCTGACCATTTATGGTATAACTATCTCTAACTTCTAATATCCACTTATTTTTCTTCATGTATTTTCAAATCGGTTAACAACCTAAGTTTGCCAACAACTGGCTCACAATCGTCAACATAGTTTGGGCCCACGGCAATGCAAGTATAATTCTCTCCCTCTAATCCATAAAGACCAGCATCCTTGATTATGGAAACACTAAGACCAGCTTCTCTCGCTTGTTCGTAAACCTTCAGGAGCTGACTCTCGTTTTTCACCTTCTTTGTAATCTTGGTGAACTTACCATTAATCCACTGCTTCTCTTCTTCTGTTGGAATGAAAACCATAGCTTCAACTGGGTCTTCTCCATTTTTTTGAATTATTTGAGTGTGCTCAAATTTATCAAAAAACACTTTCATACAAGCATGAGAAGCTTGAGCAGCAACTTTACCTACATTCATTGGCAGGTCAGTTCTAACTATAATATATTGCTTAACCAACTTTTCCATCTTCGATTCTTTTGTTTACAACCTTTTCCCACTTGATGTTCTTCACAGCAATCTTAGCAATCACTTCTGATTCCTTAATTCCATAATAACTTGCCAAGCTCAATACTTTGGAAATGCATGTATTAAACTGATAAATCAACTCTGGGTGATTCTTTTCAAATCTATAGCAAATACCTCCAATGTACTTATTAACCTTGATTAGCATTGCCTCTGGACGTGTTCCGTCTGGCTTGTGTGAGCCATCTCTAAATTCGTCTTTGAAATGCCCATAATCAAGCTCATAAGTGTCAGCAAATGAAAGAAGGCATTGAATTGTGTCAGCAGCTTCTTCTTTAATCTCCTCAAGAATTTCTTCTGGAGTTAAATCTGTTGCTTTTCTGCCAAGCTTCATGTTGACAGCACGAGAGAACTCTCCACACTCTTCAAATAACTTGCACAACCTAAGTTCTGAAGTTGCTGGGTCAAGCTTATTGATTCGCTGAATATCTTTGTATACTTTTTTCATTTCCATAATTATATTTTTCCTGGAGTTCGTGGATATAAAATTACATCTCTAATGTTTTTCATTCCAGTTGTAAATTGTACCAATCTTTCGAAACCTACTCCAAAACCTGAGTGAGGAGCAGTTCCAAATCTTCTTGTATCAAGATACCAACTCATTTCTTCATGAGATATTCCAAAGGTAGTCATTTTTTCTTTAAGCACATCAAGTCTTTCCTCTCTTTGGCTGCCTCCAACTATTTCACCGATTCCAGGAAAAAGTATATCCATCGCAGCAACAGTCTTACCATCTTCGTTGTCACGCATGTAGAATGCTTTGATTTCCTTAGGATAATCTGTTACAATTACTGGAGCCTTAAAATGTTTCTCAACAAGATACCTTTCATGCTCTGATTGAAGGTCCATCCCCCATTCTTCAACTGGGAATTCAAACTTACCTTTCTTAGCAGGCTTCGAGCTCTTGAGGATGTCAAAAGCCTCTGTGTATGTAATCTTTTCAAACTTAGTAATCACAATATCTTCGAGTTTATCTCTAAGAGGTATACTTCTAAGCTCTTGCTTCATGTTCTTTTCTTCTTCTCGAATATACTCATCAAGATAATCAATTTCCGATGAACACTTCTGTAGCACAGTACCTATAACACCTCTTAAGTATGCTTCTGCAAGCATTGCGTTGTATTCAAGGTCAGCAAATGAAATCTCTGGCTCAATCATCCAGAACTCAGCAAGGTGTCTTGAAGTCTGACTTTTCTCTGCTCTAAATGTTGGACCGAATGTGTAAACTCTACCCAACCCCAAAGCAGCAGTTTCAGCTTCAAGTTGACCAGATACAGTAAGCCCAGCTTCTCCGCCAAAGAAATCTTCCGAGTGGTCGTACTCGCTCATAAACTCATAATGGTTTGGCTTTTCAAAAACTTCACCATCCTTACCTCTAAATTTCATAGGAACTTGATGGTTCTTTTTTACTTTCGCCTTGTGCTCAATTGGCAAAGTAGTTACTCTAAACATCTCACCAGCACCTTCGCAATCACTTGCGCTTATTATGGGTGTATCAACTTGAATAAATCCGCCTTTGTCGAAAAAATCATAAGTTGCCATCTTAAGTTGATGTCTAATTCTGAATATGGCTTGAAATAATTTTGTTCTTGTTCTAAGGTGTAAGTTAGCTCTGAAAAACTCCATTGTGTGTCTTTTTGGTTGGATTGGATAATCCTCACCAGCAACTCCTATTAACTCAATAGCAGAAGCTTCGAAATCAACAGATTGTTCAGACCCTTTGGACTCAACAGTTTTTCCTATGACTTTAATTGAAGCTCCAGAAGTAATTCCACTTAGGTCAATACCTATACTTGCATCCACAACAACCTGTAAGGTTTCAAATGACGACCCGTCATAAAGAACTATAAAAGAAACATTCTTGCTCCCTCTAATGGTTCTAACCCATCCAAACAATTCAACTTCCTCTCCTAAATGAATCAGGGGAGATTTTTCTGTTGCTGTTAATACCGAAAAAACACTTGCTCTTTTCATAATTTCATTTTTCTAATTACTCTTTTTACTTTTTCTCTTTTACAATAAGAGCTCTTTTTTTTCTTTTCTGGCCTGGGAAGGAAAGTAACGATTCTTCCATTTTTGGCAACAACTCTAAATCCATTTTTTGTTGTGAATGTTCCAGTGCTACCTATTAATTCGTCTCGAAGCATAATACCCTTCAGGTCTTCTGGCAGTATTTCTTCTTTTATTTTTTCTAAATTTATAACCCCTTCTTCACTTAAATACTCCACAATAGCGTGGTCATGTATCTTTGTTGTTGGTTTTATAACAAACCCATCTTCAATCATTTTCGCTCTAACCTCTTTTTTAATCTTGGTCAGATTCATGTTCTTGGCTCTATCGAGATATTGAACCACTGCATGGCTTGTGATGGTTACATCTTCCCAATCCTTCAACAAGCTCTTTTTTTTATTGAGTTTCTTGTTTTCAGATTTTGCTTCAGCAAGACTCTTCTGTATTTCATCCAACTCATCCTTGAGTGTTCCTAACACAAACTTAGCCCTGTCCTTCAACTTAAGATAAACCCCCATGGCTTCATCTTTCTCTTTCTTGTGACGAGCTTTGAGTTCGTCAAGCTCTTTCTTATGGCTATCTTGAATCTGTTGTAAAAATTCTTTCTTTTCTGTTATCTCTTCCTCGAACCCACTGCTTTCCAGTTCTGACTTCGAATCAAGATATTCCTTTTTTTTCTCGCTGAGTTTTTGTTTTAATTCTTCACGTTTTTTTACATTTTCTTCAAGCTGCCATTTTACAAATTCAACTTTGTTCATGTCTTCAGCTTTTTAATTGGTTTAAATTTAGCTGATAAATAAATAGTCCAGGCATATTAATTTTGTCACACCAGTTTACAATCCGCTATGCTACTTTATACGCAAAAAACTGAAAAATGTTTCTATTATTTTCTGATTTCTCGAATGAGAACCGTATTAATATCAGAAGGGATGTTGCTCCCAACAGTTGGAACTCTGAAATGGTGTTGTCGTAAGAAATAATCAGCACCATGAGGATGAGTGTCAACAATACCTATATATTCACCGTGACCTTCGTATAACCTTCCTTTTTCATACACACCTTCTGGCTCAAGAATATTAACTATCTTCTCAGTCAACCTTTTTTCTACTACAGCCTCAATCTGCTCCTTAGTAAGGTTTTGAGTCTCTTTTACATAGCGAACTATGTCTTCTGTTATTTTCTTAATGTCCATCTCTTGATTCTTTATTGAGTTCGTATATTTGTTCTGCTAAATTATGTATTTTTTCTGACCATGTAATCTTTTCCCTCCAAGGAATAGCATTAAGACCATAGTAGGCTCCAGCAATCTGTCCATAGACAGCACCAGTTGTATCAGTGTCGTCTCCAAGAGCAACAACTTTCTTGAGCCCTTCTTTGTACGAATCAGTTGATAGGAATGCCCAAAGCGCTGCCTCAAGAGTGTAAACACAATATCCATCTCCAATAATCCTTTCAGCACTCTTGCCGTCAGCATTAACATCTACATCCTCATACTCAACTCTCTTTATTTGCTCAATCCTTCCGTTGGAACCGCAGCTATACTTGCTAAACATTTCTTGATAATATGCTTTTCCAGCATCATCAAAAAGTGTGTCGAATGCCACAATATTTTTCTTATCTCTTTCTCCAGACAATATTTTATCAATGATTGCCCCCATAAGCATGCTGCATTCAATTGATTGACTTGATGGATGTGTCATCCTTGATTGCTCAGCGCAAGATGCTATGACTTGATTCACGTTTCCATGAAGAATCATAGGAATAGCTGCAAGTCTCATTAGAACACCGTTTCCAGCCGCTTGAGTATCTTTTACATACTCAGAACCTTGAGTCATGTTAAACCACCCAAGAGCTTTCCTTGTTGCTCCACCGATGTCAAAACAAACTCCATTCACAGAGTTGTATCCATTCTGCCACCAGTTGATATATCTCTTCATTTGGTCACGAGGATTCCAACCATGCTCAATAACAGATTCAGCAAGACATAGAGCCATCGAAGTATCGTCAGTCCAATCCCCTGGTTGAAGATTAAATGGCCCACCTCCCATAATCTCATCTGGAAGATGATGTTCTGATGGCATCTGATTTCTAACCTTAAATTCCCAAGTTGTCCCATAGGCATCACCTACAGCAAGCCCAACAAGGCATCCCATTATCATATCTTTTTTTCTATCTTCAGTCATTTGATTTAGGTTTAAATTCAAGAACTGGCTCTCCAGTTGTCATATCAATTCTCTTCAAAACTGTTACCTTTGCTTCTTCTGGCTTTGATGGCCAATAGAAATAACTATAACTCTCTCCATTATATTCAACTCTTCCAGTCTTACTATGCTCTCCAAGCTCTGTACTATAAAGATTAGAGTACACTCTCCTCATAAGCGGAAACAGGACCGCTCCAGCATCCACCTTTCTTTGCCACTCCTCCTGTTCTGCGTCTCTCTTGTCTTTTTCTATTTTTAGAATTTCTTCAAGAGTATAGTCATCAGTTGGAATATATTGATAGGTAAATAAAACAGGAACTTCTTTAAAAGCCTCTTTAATAGCATTATATCTTACTTTTTCACATCCTGGACAATACGTGTCGCTATTATAATCTGGAATGTGATTTCCAGATAGGTGGTAAGAATATTCTATGCCACAATGGTTGCATTCTTTTGTTGTTGTTCTCATTTCTCAAAAGCTTTATGTGCTGATTCTAAATTTTCTAACTTTACCCAACCAAGAGGTCTGAAAGCGCCAACGCATCGAGAGTCTCTAAACAGTCTCCCCCAACTATACTCAATTTGACTATAAGACTTTTCGTGTATAACTGAATAAGATGTATTGTTTTTGTTTAACTGGAAGATAGCTCCATCCGATATTCTCTCAATATTAAATGGAATGTATCCCATATTGAATTCTATGACATCAATCGTTTCATGGTCTTCACAATCATGTAAGAACTTATCAAAAAATTCTTTATTTCTTTTCAGGGTCATACATAGTATATTTAGCAGTTAATTCTTCTCCTGGAGCAATATCTCTCAACGTCTCAAAGAAGATGTATTTTTCTTCATGGATAACAACGCAATTTGGATTCTTGCTGTTATGATTAAAAAAACCTCCAAGAGGAAGTCTGATTAACCCATCTTCGAAGATAGGGTCATCTGTGAAAGCATGTGTCATCCACCTCGTTCCTTTTGCAACATCTTCAACAGCAAACACACCAAGCTCTCTCTGTCCAGTTATGCTACTTAGATACTCACTCTTATCCAGAGTTAATTCTTTTGGTATTGGTCTATAGTGACTCATAAAAATATTTTTGGCTTGACCTCATAAGTGATGGTCATAGCTGTTTTTGGTCTTAGTATGCTATGAGTCTTGTCAAGTATTTCTGACATTCTGAAAACATAATCAATAAGAGAAAGTTTCACATATATAATAGCCTTATAATCTTTCTCTACAACTTTACATTTCTTAACGTATGGCTGTTCCATCATTTCGTCAATAAAATCCTGCTTTGTAGTTAAAATATGCCTATACATTTTCTTTATCTCTAATTCCTAATCGCAAATTTAAGACATATTCGTTAGAATTCAAAACTCTTGACTCACAAACTTTATTTGAAATTAAGGTTGTCTGTCCTTCAAATCTGGAAGCGATGTACCTGCGTTGCTCTAACAACATAGAATAGACCTCTTCAACTGTGTAAGAAGTTCTGTTCATAAAAATAATAACCTCAGCTCTTTCGCTCTCTGTTAAAGAACTCCAAGACTTCGGATTGCATACTTTCTCCCATTCTAAATCCATTACTCGTCTTTTTTTCTAATTAATCTCCACCAATAGCATTTTGCATCCCAATCAACGTAGTCTTGGTAGACAACGCCATTTTTCATGTAGTAAAATACGTATATATATACGACAGCTCCCTCGTCAAGGTATCTCTTGACTGTTTTTATTATATCTTTCTCATCAAGGCCTCTATAACTATGAGTTGGCTCTTCCGTCACCCATTCACCACCTTTATTGAAATGGTCATCACATGGAGTCATAGCTACATGAACATTGTCCATTGAGAATAGCTCCTCAGCTATTTCCTCGATGTTATCTGGCAAATAATAAGGATACTTTTCATCCTTAGTCATTTCTACAGCCTCTCTGCAGTTGTCTAAGAAGAATTGTATAGACGCTTCTTTGCTCAATAATCTTTTGTTATATCTGGTCTTAGCTCCCCCTTCTGTAAGAGCTTCAACCACTTTAACATTTTCTAATTCTTCAAATCTATTCTTCATCATTTCTAATCATAATATTCTTCGTACCCATCTCTTATCTTGCCCCATAGAATATGCTTAGCTTTATCTTTAACATTATACCTATAAACACTTCCGCATTCTTCATATAACTCGATATGCATTTTGCTAAACATCATATACACATTTGGATTGGTAATTGTCCAGTTCAACTCTTCCTTATTTGTATCTTTTGCTGCAGGAATATTTAAAGCTCCATCCATGCTGTATGTTCCAAGAACTTGGTACTTAACAACTTTACTCCTTTGTCCTATTTTATATTCAAAAGGCTCCTTGTACTTTGACAACAAAATATTGTATCCAACTGTTTTGTCATCTGGAGAAACAGCAAAGTAATAAAGCTCCTCTTTCTTCAAGTGTTTATTATTCTCAAGGAGGTCATCAAAATCTTTATACTCCTTTCTATTTTTAAAGATATAATCAAAGTCCATTTGACAGTGAAAAATCAAATTAGGTTCAAAAACAAAACTCATTATCCAAATGTTTGTATCTTGGCATCAACTTCCTTAAGCTCACCCCACGTTCCAAGATATGTGACTGCTCTTACTTTTCTATTATCAATCCAGACATATTCTTGTCCATCCTTTATTCTTGGCTTGTCCATCACGAGACCATGATACTTAAACTCATTATCGTGAAGCCACTTTTCAGTAACTGCTCTATCTTTTTCTTCTCTTGCTGTAAAGAAGGTAATTACATTTCCTTCATAGTACCACTTATTAAGCATGTCTCTTGCTCCAGGCAAAACTGCAGCAGTAGCATAAAGATGACTATCCTCATTCTTTATGTCATCACAAACGGTTCCATCAATGTCAATCAAGAAAACTTTGTTCCCAACTCTCTCTGGACTATAAGAAGAAATCATTGCTCTTGTCTCTTGAAGGTTTCTGTTGATTCGCATTATCTCCAGAGTAAATTCTTCTGAACCATGCATCTCCATAAGCTCAAGTTCTGTAGCTTTTCTTTTCTCCCAATGTTTCAAGGTATCCTTCAATTCCTTTAACCTATCGTTATTAGTTTTGTCTAAAGGGTTCTTTTCTCCAGTCAATTCCTCATAGTGAGGATTTAATTCCCCAGTCTGTGGGTCATGAGTTGGAATGTTCTTTTTTTTCATAATTCTCTTTTGTCAATTTCGTGTTTAATCCTACTTGCCTCTTCGTAGTCTTCAATTGCAATTGCTTCATCAAGCTCTGCAACCAATGAGTTGTCAGACATGCTTACGTACTTACTAATCGGCTTAGCGTTAACCAGAGCTATTGGGTCAATGTAATGAGCCCATCCAGTTTCGTACTTGTGAATTGGAAGGGATATTAAATTCCCCTTCTCCAGAAGATAAGTGAAGGTTTCAACTCCCTCAAAGTAAGCACAGCCATTTGCTATGCCAACAAATATCAATTTCTCACCAACATATGAGCCATCATAGTTCAAGCCTCCCATGAACATGGATTGATTGATTATAACTGTCGGTTCTATTCTGGTTACTATGTCTCCAGGTTTAAAATCATATATTGACCTTGGTTCTTGTTTCATAAAAATATCGTTTTATAAA
>Ga0307377_10004808_pt1 | contig 14674 bp, 18 predicted proteins | sample TR3MG_FD_202535 | JGI IMG/M metagenome (GOLD analysis project Ga0307377, IMG submission 202535) | Soil microbial communities from Risofladan, Vaasa, Finland - TR-3 | ecosystem: Environmental > Terrestrial > Soil > Coastal area > Acid sulfate soil | place: Finland: Risofladan, Vaasa | collected... | reverse complement strand
ATCAAAGCCAGACGAATCATCGCCGCCACAAGCGACAACTACCGCGCCCATCTACTCGGACTGGGATAATCGCAAGGCGCCCTCATGCTCTTTCTACTTTCGCCTTCTCTTCATGCGATCACCCTGGGACACGGCTAGACACGGCTGGAAGGGGCATTGGCGGAGAGGGAGGGATTCTCAGCCTTTCCAGCCCCTCGTACGGTTTTGCAGTTAGGGATGGGAACATACCTCCCTCCCTCTCTCGATCACCCAATCCTGCATTAGCCTGATCTCTCGGCAAGCAAATCCGCTATCTCGCTTCAATTCTTCCGCTCGCCGCCGGCGTCCTAAACTCTCCAACGACCGACGCAAAGGCGGTGCTCAGTGGGAAGAGATTAAGGCTAGGTGCAGACGGAGAGCATTTCTTGCTAGCAAGAAGCGTGCTGGCACTGAACCTTGCCAACGCTTTCTTCATGAGGGCATAGGTCTGAGCGAGTAGCCGGGATTCAAGCAATTTGGTGCATGTTTGAACCAGGATTTTGTACAGTTCCGTGCAGCGTCATGCAGTTCTAATCGCCTCAATATCTATTGTATATAAATGAGTTATACAGATTTGTGCATTAGAGTGCAGCTCGATGCAAAAGAGCATAAAACAGACTTAAAATCCGCAGGCTGCAAGGCCGTGGGGGTTCAAGTTCCCCTCTGGGCACCACTAGTCAATCATTCATAGACGCAATAATCCCTTCAAAACCAGGACAGGATCTATAGGCGGGTACTTGTTTTCTGACGTCCAGTCCCAGCAGCGGATGTCGGATGCCTCATGATTATTGCGTCGCTGCCGCGGCGCACGAAAAACGTTCCGTCCCGGCGTATACCAGATTGTTGCCAGAGGCCAGGCCTCATAGTGCGAGCTAGCCCCAAGAGAGGGAGCACAAAACCCAAACGCAGCAGCCTCAACGAGAGTGTAAGGCCGTGGACGCTTAGTGATCGAGCGGAACAGGGCCGTGTCTCTAAGGAAACCTTGCCACATGCCGAGTTATCGTTACTGATCGGAATCTCGGTGAGCGCGTCGGCAATTTTGAGAGAATCCAGGAAGGCACTGCCTGCGACATCGGGTTTGATCGGCATTTGAGTCAGCCAGTGCCTTAGTGCCGGCTGCTCTATCTGCCTGAAATGCGCTTTCTTGTTTTTTTAGGAGCTTCATATATTGGGCTGCTCCCATATTGGTCTGGAGGCCTTGGGCGGGAGCGAGCGGATGCGATGTACTGCCGGCGCTTAAACCTTCCCAACTCAAGGGACGCTGTGTATACTGGCGGCGGTCCGGCTAGCCTAACCGAGAACGAATTGGGAGAGCTGGCATCAACGTCCGAAGCGAGGCGGTCCCTAATGAAGAATTCGTCAGCGATCTCATTATTCGCCTGTTCTGTTTCGGCGATTGCGCTCCTATGTATTCCTGCTGTTGCGCAGAACCCACTCCCGCCCCCGGGTAAGGCTCCGCTGTACAACACTGCCAAGCAGGAACTTCTGGAGGGTAAGCAGGTATTCAGCTTCACTCAATCGAAGGCGGATAGCGCAGGCTATTGCGAGGCGGCCAAGCATTACGACTTCACCTGGTTTGAAATGCAACACAGCACGCTGGAGTTTGCGGATGTCGAGAAGATGATCGCCGCATGCCCGCACGTCAGGGCCACCCCCATGATCCGGCTGCCTGATGCCCAGGAATGGCACATCCAACATGCTACCGACATTGGTGCGATCGGCATCATTGTTCCAACGGTCGACGATGTGGACAGGGCGCGGGAAGCGGCCAAATGGGCGCGTTACCCCCCGACCGGAAGGCGCAGCGCCGGAGCCGGTCAGGCCAGGGGCATCTGGGGCATCAACGGCATCGACTACCGCCAGACTATCAACGACAACATGCTGGTTGTAGTCATGATCGAGACGCCCACAGGTGTGGCGAATGCCTATGACATCGCATCTGTTCCCGGGATAGATGTAGTGATCATCGGAAACAATGACCTGAGTTCTTTCTCAGGCTACGCGCAGACCGACGAGCGATACCATCAATTAGTCCAAAAGGTTCACGACGACGTCTTGAGGGCAGGAAAGATCTTCGGTCTGGCCAACGCCATGTATGCGACTGGTCCCTACAGCAAGGATTCCCAATTCTTCCAAAACGGCAAGTCGGTCGATGGTTGGCAGCCTCCAGCGAGCGCTAATCCGAATGCGCCGCCTGCTGGAGAAGAAAGCAAATAGCTGCCGCGCCACGGAGGGTCGGGACATCTTCGGATCATGAAACCAAGAGACGCATACGCAATGTGTGGCCGGCTTCCGCGGTTTCTCGCGCTGGCTACGATAGTTGCATGGACCAGCGCTGGGATATGGAGCCAATCTGCCTCACAGATAACGACGGGGCAACGTATGGCGGCGATCTGGGAAACACCAGATATCGCCCATTTGACCAGATCAATGCATCGAACTTCGATCAGCTCGAAGTTGCCTGGCGATTTAAAGCCGACATTTTTGGGAACCATCCGGAATACAAGCTGGAGGGCACGCCACTGATGGTGAACGGCGTTCTCTATGCGACCGTGGGAAGCGAGGGAAACAATGAAAGATTCGCGTCGAGAGTTCTTTAGAAAGGTAGCGATTTCAGGCGCCGGTGTTGCCGCCGGCAGCTTGGTTCCGCAGGCGGCCTCAGCCGCTCCGGCTCGCGTCAAATGGGACCGGGAGGTGGACGTGATCGTTGTGGGCGCGGGGGCGATGGGTTTGCCTGCTGCGCTTCGTGCGCAGCAGGCCGGGGCTTCGGTGCTGCTGCTGGAAGCGACCCGCGACGTGGGCGGACATGCCATCGTTAGCGCCGGCAACGTAGCGTTGGGTGGCGGGACTAGCGTGCAGAAGAAGTACGGTATTGCGGATTCGCCCGACCTTCTATTCAAGGACCTGGTGGACTGGTCGGTGATTGAACCCAATGGCTTCCCCGATTATCGTTACAACGACCGCGAAATCATCCGCGCTTTTGCCGACAATGCGCCTGCCACGTTTGAATGGCTGGTCGCCCAGGGCGTGACTTTCGTGGACAAGGGTCCCGACAACGTGGGCGGTACGTCGATTGGCAACTCAGTCTTGCGTGAAATGCACTGCGCGCCGCTCGACTTTGTGCGTCCCGAGGCGGGTGTGCCCTTTGAGGGGTCACTCAAAAAGACACGATCGCACGGTGTCGGCCTCATGCGTCCACTCGAGGCCGCCGCGAAAAGGGCCAATATCCCAATCCTGCTTGACCACCATATGGACAGCCTCATCCGGGAGAACCAGACTTCCGGCCGGGTGCTCGGCGTGGCGGTGAACAACAAAGGGAAAACGCTGAATTTCCGCGCCCGCAAGGCTGTGATTCTGGCTACCGGCGGTTCCACCGGAAACGTAAACTTCCGTCGGATTTTCGATCCTCGTTTGACCGAAGAATACTGCGGCGTGGCCGGCGAGCCGCATTCCTTCCAGGACGCCAGCGGCGAAATAGCCGCCATGGCTGTTGGGGCATCGTTGTGGGGAGCCTACAACCAGGTTGGCGAATTCGGTTACAACGTCACCAAAGCGGGGTCGGTCGGCTGCCGGTACGGGTATCGCGCTCTGAAGTGGCTGCCCGGAAGCGCCTATTTCAAGGAGGCCGGTGCTTCCGGCCTTACCGTAGCTGATTGGCAGGACGTGATCCTGGTGAACCAGGCCGGCCTGCGCTTCTACGACGAAACCGTCGATCAGTACAGCGCCAATCGAAGCGGCGTCGTTCAACCTTACGAGCAGGGCAGCTACCGCAACCTGCTGAACGTGAAGATGGATGCTCGTTCTACGGCCTTCCTCGATGCCGCGATGGCGGGAACCGGCGAGCCGGTCAACGGCGGTGGGCCAATATGGGCGATCTTCGATGCCGATGCCGTCAAGCGCGAAAAGTGGAACCCGAAACCGCCCGACGTGGATATCGTCAACGGATTCTTCTTCGAAGCCAATACGCTCGCGGAACTGGCCAGCAAGATCAAAATGAAGTACCAGTCGAAACCGCTGCCCGCCGCAGTTCTCGAGGACACCGTCGCCCGCTACAACTCGTTTGTCGATGCCGGCAGGGACGCGGATTTCGACAAACCAAAACCCAAATACAAAATTCAAACCGCACCCTTCTATGCTGCCTGGGCAACTCCGGTGATTCACGACACCCGCGCCGGGGTCCGCATCAACGGAAAGTGCCAGGTGGTCGATCTGCATGGGAAAGTGATTCCCGGCCTGTACGCCGGAGGCGAGTGTGCGGGCGGTTTCAGCGAGCACGGCCTGGCACGGTGTACTTGTCAGGGGTACATCGCCGGCAAGGAAGCGGCGAGTGAGAAAGCCTAGGCGTGGACGAGGGAGGACGCCCGGGTGCAGGCTCTTGAACACAATTGGGCCTCTTCACCCCGATGACTGGATCCATGGGCGGTAGCGTTATTTCACCTGGAATCGATACGCGACTACTGCACCAGCTTCCGGACAGAATAGTCGTAAGATTATGCCCAATGTAGGGCTGGTATACTCCCCGATGGGTCGCCTATGCAGCGAAGAGATTTTCTGAAGTCCGCACCGCTTGCCATTCTGATGCCGCAGTTGCGCACTGCGGTGCGGCTCAAAATCACCGACATCCGGATCGTGAAACTGAAGGTCGTTCGCGAAACCGGCAAGATAGAAGCTGCATGGAATCCAGGAACGGTGACCACACAGCGGATCGGCGGCGGCTCGGTCATCGAGATTCAAACCGATCAGGGACTTTCGGGCATCGGGCCGGGAATGGATCCTGCTTGGTTGGAGGCGGGCAAGTCCCAGCTCATCGGTAAGGACCCGTTCAGTGTCGAGCAGCTGGCCGGTCCGCTACGCTATTACGTGGGTGGAAGCCCGCGCACAATTTCGGCTCTAGAGATTGCGCTGTGGGACCTTATCGGCAAAGCCACCGGCCAACCTCTCTACAAAATCTGGGGCGCGGCCAAAGATCGGGTACCGGCCTATGCCAGCATGATTCAACTTTCCACACCGGAGGAAAGGGTCCGCATGGCGGTCCAGCTCAAATCGCAAGGTTGGAAGGCGATCAAGCTACGCGCGCATTACCCGACATTGAAGGAAGACGTGCAACTGGTCGAAGCGGTGCGCAAAGCGGTGGGCGACGACATGGAGATCATGGTGGACGCCAACCAAGCACAGTCCTTTGGCACGTGGCAGCCGGGGGTGATGTGGGATTTTCGCCGCGCGTTGGACACCGCGCGGGAACTCGAGCGTTTGAACTGTCTCTGGCTGGAAGAACCGCGGCTGCGCTACTCTTTCGATGAACTGGCCGAGTTGAGCCGCCTTGTAGGCATTCCCATCGCCGGGGGAGAGAACAATCGCGGCGTACACGAATACCGGTCGATACTCGAACAGAATGTCTACAGCATCGTGCAACCCGACATTATGGTGGCCGACGGCGTCACAGGCTTTCGTGAGATCGCGACTCTGGCTCAGGCACACCACAAGAGATTGATTCCCCATCACGGCGGAGGAAATCTCGGCACCATCGCCCAGCTCCACGCCATCGCCTCCTGGCCGAACTCGCCGTGGATTGAGATCCTCCACGACCCGCCCGTCGCCGCGTATACCAATGGGTTCGCTGTTATGGGGAACCCCCCACTGGTGGACAAGGAAGGCTATCTTAACTTGCCGCAAGGTCCGGGCTTGGGCGTGGAGATCAACAAAGATTTGATCGCCGCGTAGACGCGATTTCATCCTAGAGGAAAGGGCACTGTCAAATTCCGCAGGTACTGCAATTCCGTTTTTCCGGCTCTTCCTAAAACGGCCTTCCGACTCAACAGCACCAGACCCGGGCCAAGCAGCGGGTAAGTATCCTCAGGAGAGCCGGGGGCCCCCCGTGTTTAGCTAGAAAAGCTGTAGCAGAGCAAAGATGGTCTTTGCGGGGCAGAATTCCGCATCGCTATCTAACGTCATCTAGTGAGTCAAAAAAGGGCCGCAAAATGAGGAGAATCGCACGGCACGCGCTACCGTCTCGGCTACAGTGCCGCCTCCACGGATTCCTGGAGAACTTGAAGCGATCCAAATTTCCGCGAAACGCCCCAGGATCCAGGAGCGGTCGGCTTTCTCAACCCCTGCGTTCGGATGTCATCCGAATCCTGAGCCGTTAGTCAAGCCATCGTCTCCACTTTGGGCCGACCTTTTGTCTTCGCTCGATCCTGTCTGACCCGCGGGCGCCCTTCAGATATTAGTTTCCGAACATCGTAGTCGGGCTCAATCGCCTGAGCGGCCTCATACCGGACGCGAGTCCTTTGATGCGAATAGAATTCGCGCATTGTCTGACTAACGTGGCCGCTGATCGCATTCACAAGTTCACCGTCGACGCCATTTTCGAGCATACGGGTAATCGCATGGTGCAGAAGATCATGGGGCTTCAGATCGGTAAAGCCCGAGATGTCGCGCAGGTGGTTCCATGAGCAACGTAGAAACCACCGGGTGGCAAGTTGCGATGGGTCGTACTGATTTCGCTTCACGCGAAACGGGAACAGAAAATGTTCCGGCTTCGTTGAGCCCAGCTTGATGGCGCGCCGGTAGACTGTGCTCACTGCCCAGCGCGCAACTTCGTTGAGTGCGGTCTTCCGCGGGCAGTGGTCATTCTTGCACGCCTCCGGCGGAATGTAGATTTCGGAAATCTCGCCCGTTTGCCGAAGGAAGACGTTCTCCAGCTTGAGACAGCGGAGTTCGATACCACTCGCGGTGGTGTTGTTCGAAATCGCAGCGACGCAATAGGCGAGTTCCGCTTCAGGGTAGCCAGCCACCTTCCGGAAGAGTTGCTCTTCTTCTTTTTCACTGAGGATCTCGCGCGGGCTCCAACTCTTGAGCGGTAGTGGAAAATAATATGGGCGGATCTTTTCCCACTCGTTGCATGCGCGCAGAATCTGGGCAAGCAAGTTGAGTTCATGGTTGATGCACGAATGGCTGGCGAGTCGGCTCCAGGGTCGGTGCACCTTGCCTGCAACTGCGATGGCATTAGACTTGCGCGCCAGTTGGTACGCCTTCAGCATGCCAGGGTTGATCGAGCGCATTTGAATGTTCTTGAAAAACTTGCTGAGCGAACTGATGTACTCGTCAACTGATTCGTGAGTTCGCTCGCGCAGAGCGTTTGAATTGCGGCGCACACGTTGCCAGACTTTGGCCGCCTCCGGGAACGTCTGGCCCGCCATGCCCAGCAGATCAGCTTTCATCAGTTCGTCGAATGCCTGGCAGGCAGGGCAGTTAACGTGATCGATGGTGTGCGACTTGCCACCCTCGAATTCACAGAGACTACGTACGAGCTCAGCGCCCAGTTGAGTCAGGCCCCCATCGCTCGTTGACCTCGCGGGCAACGGACGTCATCTCCAAAAATTCGTCGAGGCTTAGGCCCTTACCTCGTGCACTCTTCAGGTTATTTAGTAGAGCACTCACATCCTGATTATCGGCAGTTTCAGGAATAGCTGCGAGGTCGAGCGCAGAACTTCTCCTTACTGATGGCATACAGACTACCTTGGTGTTCCTTTGGCTTGGAAAAGAAGGGAGAAACGCCGGATCGGCCGTGCTCAAAAAATAGCCAGAAACGGCTTTAGAGCACCGGCCGAAAAGGCGCACTTCGATTGCAAAATGCACGGAAGTGTAGCTTAATAAAGGGCTTGTGTAACCATGGCCGATCGGCTTTACTTCACCGTCCTTCTACGCCGGGGTTGCAGGTTCGAGACCTGCCTCGCCTATCAGCCCTCCGCTGATCGAATGATTGGCCAGCAGATAGCGGCAAAAATTCACTGCCTCCCTCTTCTGATTCCACACACTTACAATCACTCTATGACCGCCTCGCCGTGGACGATTCGCAAGCTTCGCAGTGCACTCGCAGATGGAGATTTGAAACCCACTGAGCTGGCCGAGCTAGCGCTCACGCATTGCAGCCGCAATCCAAGCCACAATACCTATCTTTGGCAGGATGTGGCATGGACTCGCGGTGAGGCGGCGCGCGCCGAGGCTACACCGCGCGGCAACGGCGGCCCGTTTGGCGATGGCCGGAGCGCGCTGTGGGGACTGCCTGTGTCTGTGAAGGATTGTTTCGACCTGGGCGGCGCGCCTACCAGTTGCGGCGTGCGTTTCTATCGGGATCTGAACGGAAAGGCTGCGCAGGATTCCTGGCTGGTGGAGCAACTTCGTGGGGCGGGCGCAGTGATTATGGGCAAAACCCACCTTCATCCGCTGGCCTATGGCATTACGGGGGAGAATCCTGAATTTGGCGACTGCCTGTTGCCCGGCGACGCGGGTGCGCTTACCGGTGGCTCATCAAGCGGCGCGGTGGCCAGCGTGCTGGAAGGCTCGGCGGTTGCAGCCATTGGGACCGACACGGGCGGTTCGGTGCGCGCGCCCGCCGCGCTCGGTGGGCTGGCAGGTTATCGAGCCACGCTCGGACGCGGCAATTGGCGCGGCGGCTTGCATCTTGCGGAATCGTTCGACACGATGGGGTGGCTGTTTCGCGACCTTGAAGATGCGCCGCTGCTGGCTAGAATCTTCGCGCCTGCGCCGTCGGCATCCCATGTTGGCTTTACGCGATTTGCCGCTGTAGCGGACAGCTTTCTCGACGATTGCGAGCCTGAGATTGTCGCCAGTTTTCACGCGACGATCCGGGAGTTGGAGTCTCTCGGCCTCGAAGGGAGCACCATCGATCCCGACTGGTGGGCCGAGTCGCGGGAGATTTTTGCGCCGATCCAGGCATGGGAGGCGGCGCGCCTGCACGCAGGCCACTTTGACAGCTTCGAGTCTGTCATTCGCGAGCGGCTGGAGTGGGGCGCGCGCATCACAGCAAATGAAATTGCCGAGCTGCGCCAACGTCACGCCGGCTTCAACGCGCGCATGGACGAGCTGTTCGCCGAGCATCAACTGATTCTGCTTCCATGCGCTCCGGTTGCTCGCCTTGCCGCAGGAGCCGACCATAGCCAGACGCGCGGACGTCTGCTGCGCTACACCACGCCGTTCAGTCTGGCCGGAGTGCCTGCGGTGGCGATTCCCAGCGCTCACGGTGGCATGCAACTTGCGGCTGCGGCTGGTCTGGACGAGCCATTGTTGGAACTTGCTGGCCGTGTTGGAGCGCAACGAAATTCTGCGGTCGAGACTCGCCGAGCGCATTAGTTTTTTGAGAAGGGCGCGTCCCCGGCTTTTAAGGGGAGGTACAAGAGTGACATTTGGCCGGGTTGCTGTTGGCTACAAAATCTATAAGTTAATTAACTAAATGGTGGGCGGTCAGGGACTCGAACCCCGGACATCCTGCTTGTAAGACGGATTGAGAGTTTTTCTCTCACTGTCTGCTAATTACTATAACGACCGCAGAATCACGGGTTTCTGGCCTCCACCAGCCGCCCGCGATTCCTGCCAATATCTCTTATTTTCTTTGTAGACTACCCGCAATTCCCCCCGCAGTGTTTCTGGTGAAGGTGAAAGCGATAGACTGGCAGCGCCTATTGGCGGAGATCGTTCTGGGACGCATGGTCATGGGCAGGGGAAACCATCACCGGCAGCCTAGCGGCGCGTTCTGGGGCATCCTGGGGCCTCTGCGCTTATAGTTGGTCGCCACTCTTTAGCGGCGGCGCCGGATTCACGCCATGGTGGACCTCTGACGCCCAGGGCGCGGGCTGCGCAAGATCAACTCCGAAGTGGGGCTGATCGACTGGAGTAGCCGGTAGCACGTCTGCGCATGGGCCGGTAGTGGGCGCAATCCTGCCCGCGTCAAAGGTTGGTATCGTGCCGTTGATTTGCTGCACAGGGATGTTTTGCATCGGTTGATTCTTCGTCCTGGCGAAACCTTCCGCCGTGGCCTGTCCAACTGCCTGATTGCTGCCTTTCTGTGTGTTGCTCATGGTGCGATTCCTTTCGTGTTTGATGGTTGACGTGCGCTGCGAGCCTCTGCCCATACGTTCGCGCTGCCTCTTTAAGATCGGCGTCACGCCTAACAGGCAACCGGGCGCGGTGCTGCGCTGGCTTACGCGGAGGACTTTCGATCACTCGATCAAAACCGCCGAAAGAGTCATGCACGACATAAGGCCCCCGCAACCCGTGCCCCGGATATTGGCAGCTCGGCGAGTAGTAACTCACGCCGTTCGCGTCCGGCTCGCCATGATTCTGGCAGATACACTTCAATCGCACAGGCATCTGATCGACTAACTGTGAACGCTGCTCTTGGTCTTCGTGGAAATGCTGAAGCTCTGGGCCGAACCTGCGCATGCTTTCCTTTCCGAGAAAATATAGGGGGAGCAGGGTAACTCCCCCTTTCAGGCAAGCAAGCGCCGTGACAGAACAGCGCCGGAGAGCGGAGATGTCGGCCCCGCCGCTTGCCCGAAAATCAATGTCTACCGAATGCGACCGTGATAACTCCCGAGTCGGGAATCTCACGCTCATACCAGTTATCGACGCCGGAAGCGGGAACTAATTTCTTGAGCTTCTGTTTCCACCCTGCGATTGTGTCGCGGCAATAACTCTCTTCCCATGAAAGATTCACAAGCCTCTCGCTGGCAATCCGTTTCTCGCCCTGCAAGCGAGTTAGTTCCGCCTGCACTGGCGCAACGGCTGCATCTGCGGTCTTCTGCTCTTTTAGGCATTTTGTTATGCGCGCTTGCCAGTCGCCCTGCGCGTCCGCTCTATCCGGTCTCCCACCATCCCATCGTGGAATGGGCGGGTTGCGCCGCTCAGTGTCGAGAGCTTGCGCAGCTCCATTCCGGCGGGTGACGGCCTGATACAAGACGTGAGTTTGCGCCTCCACTTGCTTGTCGAGCGTGTCGAATCTCTCTTGCAGCGTTCGGCATTGCTCCAAGAGTGGCGCGTGTCTCTCTTCGGCCTGGCGCAACTCCTCTGCGGCAATCACGCGCTCTTGCTCCTCAATCTGTGCGCGCAACGTTGCCACATTCGCCCGCACTGCGTTCAGATCGACCGGCGCAGTCTGTGCGGGTTCCGTGATGTTCTCTTGTATCGCTTCCATGCTCTGCTCTCCTGTTTTTCGTGTTACTGAATTTCGGTTGATTCATAGACCGGGCCGCTTGGGTTGCGCGCAATCTCCCACGCGGTTTCAATTAGCGGGCTTGTGCCGACTGGTAGAGAATCCAGCATTCTCAGCCGGTTTAGTTCGCTGTCCATGACATGCTCTGGCGGTGTAAGGCCGTGCGAGAGATAGTGCTCCCGCCGTATCGCGCAATCCACGAGTAAGGCTTCGTCGATTGGCCGTGAGTAGGTTTCCAGCTTCGTGATACGTGATTCCAAGACGGTCATTTTCATTTCTGCAGGTTCCTTTCGAGTTGCGAGATTCGCGCTTCCAGGTCTTCGAGTTCATGACTCCTTAAGGCCAACTCCAGAATCTTTGTTGCTGCGCTCACGCGCGCCGCGGGCGAGAATTTCTTCACTTTGCCGCAGACTTCGCCCTTGTAGTAAACGGGTTCCGTCCATTCATCGCCGGTACTGACTACCTTGCTGAGTGCCTCAACTGCCGCGCCCGATTCAGCGCGTAGCCGTGCCGTCGCTTGCGCTAATAGCGCGCGCTTCACTTGCCTGAATTGCCGCTGAAATGCTTCGTGTTTTTGATGCCGCATGAGCGTGCGGGTACTGACGCCAAGCGCAGCCGCAGCCTCTTTCAACGTCTTCGAAGTCAAGAGCGCCTCAATCATCTGCTCTGTTTTTCGTTCTCGCCCTGGCCTTGTCACTTCCCGTCCTTTTCTGTCGCTCGTGGCGTCTTTCCAGCGAGCATCAGCGCCTCTACATCGATCCATTGCGATATGTGACTGCTCCAGTAGACCTTTGCTTTGCCGTCTTGAATGGCGATCACTGTCCCTTGAACCTCTGGCGCATCTTTGCGGATTACCCGGTCCCCAATCCTCACAGTCCCCCCTTTGCCAGCATCAAACTCGCGGGCGCGTGTCTGCCGATATAGGACGGCCCCAGATCGGCCCAAAGAACAGCCAGCTTGCCCCGCTCGATTCTCAGAATCCGGCCCGGCTCGCCAAACGGCGCGCCCCGCAAAAAGACATGCTGACCCACGCTGAGAGTGTCACCGTCGCGTCCTGGGGCATCCTGGGAGGCAGGTGCAGGCGCTACAGCGTCAAAGTCGAGTTGAGATTGGATCGTCATTCGCCTTCAGCCTCAAACCATGAATCGGTTTCCGCCGCTATCGCCCGCGCGCGCTCAAAGTCTTCGTCGTCGATTGCTTTCCTCCACAACTTCCCGGCCAGCCGCTCAAGGCGGGATTCCGCAAGCGACTTGCTGAGTGCTGCCCGGTCCCGCTCGCTGAGTGTTGCCGGTTGAACATGGGAAAGGTTCATTTCAATTCCCCCTCGAAAATAAACCGCTTGACAGTTACATTCATGGCCGCAACAAACCCGCAATTCTGCTGAGTAAGCAGCGATGCACAGGTATTGTCATGCTGTGTTTTCATGCACATAGCTCCATGCCGTGTGAAAATTGCGGGGACTTTTCAGGGGGCTCCGGCCCAATTTCGTTCCGATTGTCCGCTTCCATCAGGCTTTCCGGCTTGTGCCGCGTCAGATAGTCCAGGTCATGCCAAAGCACCACGGCGCGGTTTCGTTCGATGCGCACCACTGTCCCCGGCTGCCCGAATGCACAGGCCCGCAAATAGACCTTGCTCCCAACCGCGATCATGGCCGCCCCTTCCTGGCATTGCGCCGCTTCGCTGCTTTGGCCCGTGCTGGCGGTCCGCTGTCCGCTGGCGCGGCCTGAAAGCGTTCATGGGCCTCCAGGTCTTCCCCGAGCATCAAGCCGTACACAAGCCCGTCCGTGGTCACAGCGAAGCCCTCCGCCTGCAATTCCGCTGTGAAGGCCCGCCGTGACTCCGGCAAGGCCCGCCCTTGGGCCGCGCACCAGCGGGCAAGGTCAAGGTGCAGCGCCCCGACTCCGCCCCATGCGCGGTCACGGTAGACACAGCGCGCCAGCATCCAAAGCCCGAATGAATCGCTATCGTCCGCCGCGTCCTGCTCCTGTTGCGCGCGGCTGCGAAGCAAGTCCATAATCGCGCGCTTGTGTGCGCGCAGTTCTTCCACAAGTGGCATTGCAGCATCCCCTGGCCGGATGACAAGCTCTTCGCCATCGATCAAAAAGCGACCGCCATTTGCTTCGATCTGTTGAACGAGTTCCATTGCCGGGTTCACACTCTCACCTCCGCAAAAATTCTTTGCCGGGCTTTCTTCACAGCTTCGTCGAGACGCTCTTTCGTGACAGCATCGGCTTGATTGGCCGTACTCGCAAAATGCTTGTTCCCATTCCTTTCAGAGAGTGGGGGAAGTTCCGTTTTGTTGGGAACAACCTTTTCCTCAATGTTTATAGGGGAGGCAGTGTCGTTTGGGTTTCTTGTTCCGCCTTTCCCATACATAGTTATGGGTGCGGGAACAACCTTTTTTTGATCGTTGTTTTGAACCTCTGAGACAGCCCCAAATAGTTTCTTGTTCCCGTTATTTTTTGCTAGAGCGGGAAACGCGGAACAACCTTTTGTGTAGCGGTACGGGTCGCCGCGTTTTCCGGTCCCTTCCCGCTGAATCTGCCCTGATTCGGTCATCTCCCGGAGCGCCCGCCGCTGGAAAGTTGTGCGCGCTTCTACGGTCTCGGCAAGTTCCTGTGCTGTCATAACCCCGGAACCAAGAGCGGCAAGAATCTCCTCGCCGACAGAGTGGACCTCCTCAAGTTCCCGGCTGCCACCTAACGCGAGACGCTTTGACGCCGGGTCAAATTGTAGAACGGTTTCCGGCAAGTCTTCGCCGATTCGCTGGACGGTTTGCAGCGTCCTATATGTCTCAGTCCGCCGCATCACAATCAAAGTTGAGACAGCCCCACCTAACGCAGTGGAACCAAGGGGCGCGTCGATAGCTTCGGACTTCGCTAACTTGGAACTATGGTGGAGGCAGCAAATATGCGTGCCTGTTTCCCGTGCCGCGTCAATCAATGGCCCGAGCGCGCCGTACATCTCCGCATAAGCCTTCTCATCCTTCACGCTCAACAGGCGGAACAGCGGGTCAACTACGAGCAGGACGGGTTTCCTTTCCCAAAGGATCGTCACGACATCCAAGGCCGTCCCCGCATCGGCCAGCAAAATATCCTCGCTCCCGTCCGCGCCCAAAGCGCGAAAATCCGCGGCTACATCTTCGGAGCGTTCCTCTAGGGCAAGGTATAAGACGGTTCCGCGCTTCACTGCCCATCCGAGAAAAGGTTCGCCCCGCGCTATCGCCAGCGCCAAGTTACGCGCCAGTGTTGACTTTCCTACTTTGGGCTTGCTGACAACGAGAGAGACACTCCCCGCCGCCAACCGTCCCCGCAATATCCAATCCACGGGAACCACGGGGCGCGAAAGCAAGTCGCCAAGTTCTACCAGCTTGAGACCATTTTCTTTCGGCGCGTTCGGATAGCGGGCCGGAATATCGCGCGCAATGGCCCGCACTTTAGACTCCGGCAACGGCGGGGAACACTTCGCCGCATTCTCGGCAAGCAAGGCCGCTTCAATTGCCTCTGGACTCATCCCGCGCCGCTGCATAGTCCCTGCAAGGCTAACCAGCGCATTCGTCCTGCCGCCCTTCGTCACGGCCTGCGGGCTTGCCTGTGCCCCCGTGGTGGGCATTGCCTGGCGCGCTGTCAGCCGCTCGATTACCCA
>Ga0307377_10004807_pt1 | contig 14675 bp, 26 predicted proteins | sample TR3MG_FD_202535 | JGI IMG/M metagenome (GOLD analysis project Ga0307377, IMG submission 202535) | Soil microbial communities from Risofladan, Vaasa, Finland - TR-3 | ecosystem: Environmental > Terrestrial > Soil > Coastal area > Acid sulfate soil | place: Finland: Risofladan, Vaasa | collected... | reverse complement strand
GGTCGGGTCGGGGGGTCGGGGCCGGGGCAGGATCGGGGCCGGATTCACGACCCCGACGGGACGGGACGGGGGTCGTATGCAGGACGGGGAACGGACCCCCCCGAACCCCGGCCGAATCCCGGAAAGCGTTGACACGAAACGACTTACAGATTTCTGCTAGAATCGACATCGCCAGAATCCCGTAAGTCGTTGTGGTGCAAGAGGATCGAACGAAAACCGAAGAAAGACCGGGGGTCGATGAAATGTTGTAAGAGGCGGCGCAGGGAGGGGCGCAAGTAAGTAAGTAATATATAGTAATATGCGTCGTAATATTCCCCCCGTTATAGAAATTATCGGACACCACCTGCCCCACCAAGAACAGAAGTCCTTTCTCATTCTAACACCACCCACTGACAATCGCGGCGCATCGCCACGCATACCGGGCACAAGAATCTTTGTGTGCATGCAAGAATGCGCACTCATCACACACCAGCACGGCGCATGCCCATGCATATACGGCCCAGACCAGCGAGTTCGACGATCTCGGCCAAGACCACAGCTCGTGCAATGCACCGCATACGCATACCGAGTACAGACCAGTAGCCGGACGAGTACGATCAACTGACCTCGCCGAGCTTCGTCATGCATGCATACACACAGTCACGACGAGTACCAGATCACCTCGGCGAGCGTATTCGTGCATACCAGAGGAAGACCGTTTCGTATGTGCGGTTCTCGCAACGACTTACACACTAATTGTCTCTGGGGTGATAGTTCTAATTAGCGATTCTATGCGCACAGGTGGCGAGTTCAGACCAGTTCGACCAGAGTTCATTGGCCCAGACATGCATGTTCGTGCATGACCACGCTACTCGGCCACTCGACTCACACCTGCTCGGCACAAAATCATGCATACGGCCATGCGTTTGTCGGTGATAACTGCTATCGTGCCAACGAGTTCCAGACTATCTGGCGTCGCATCTGTCATCCCTCGAAGCGTGCATACGAGTAGGTCTTCCTCGCTGCATGCATACGAGACTCCTCCAGTTCAGTGAGGTCAGCGGCGTCCCGTCAGCGCGTGCTATTCACGTTCGCGTATGCTACAAGGAGGATGGCAGGCAGAAAGTTCCGGCGGAAGTCCCGGAGTTCGGGGACGAGTTCAGGTTGTATGCATGTTGAGGTGCCGGTAGGGGGAGGGGAGGCGCGCACCGAAATTCAATATCACCTGAATATCACGAAGGAGGTGGGCGTGCATGCATGGCGCGGGTCCAGTTCCCGCTTGGCACTCAAGTTCCAGTTCGCGTCCAGACTGCCCCCCCTACGGCCGGGACAGGGATAGGAGTTAGGGACGACACTCACCGGGACATCTCAAAAATGTTTGAGTTTCCCTACAAAAATGTTTGAGAAAAGTTGAGAAACGGTCTGGAAAAAGTTGAGAAAAGCTGCCGAAAAGCTGACAAAAAACTGGCCCTATATAATACTGTATAGAAGTCTCGCCAATGACAGCGGAAAGACGGTGCGATCTTCCCCCCTTGCGCCGGGAGTAACTTCACGCTACAATTAGATCAGAGTCCGACAGGACACCGACCAAAGGGGGAACGATGCAGACGCGACTAGACCTACATGACCCGGAATGTCCGAAGTGTGGGTCGGCACTCATCGATGTTATCCGCACCGAATCGCGCCGCTATTCCGTTATCAAGTTGCGAGTAGACGGCGAGGATGTCTCCATTCACGACAGCGAAACTCTCGACTTGTACGACTCCATCGAGGCAGACCATCTGATCTGCGAGGCGTGCGACTTCAGAGGCGAGAAAGCCGCATTCATCCCCAAGCCCGCCCAACGCGACCTAACGTTTATGGCCCTCCCGGAAGATCGGGACGGGTCTGCATACGAGGAAGATTGGATGACGCTCGCTGAAAGGCAGGTCAACAATCTGCCGGGGGGCGAAGATGAATAAGCGGGGCGACTGCTACGAGGCGGCGGGCAAGTATTTCATGGACTACATGAACGACCCGTGCCCGGACAACCTTGTACTCGTGCATGCGGAAGTGGCCGGTCAATCGAAGTTGGCCGGGATGACACTCGGGCATGCATGGGTGGAGAATCTGGATACCGGATTCGCTATCGACCCGAGCAACGGTCGATTCATCGCACTCCCTATTCCTACATACCGAATGCTCGCCGGGGTGGACATCATCCGAAACGAGCACCGGTATACACTCGATGAATTGAGACGGAACGTACTCACGGCCGGACATTGGGGACCGTGGGAATTGAATACAAACCAGTAGCAAGGGGGAACAATGGAAAAGCCGCACTCACTATTTGAGGTCACGTTCATCTGTCAAGATGAATCGGACGAGGCGTCATTCGAGAAGTGGCTCGCGGAATTCACCGACGGGATGACGATTCTGTATGCAGGATTCACGGAACCGGATCATCACGACATGGAAACGATGATCGAAGCCGGACTACTCGAAGATGAGAATGGCGAGGTATCACGATGAAAAGGCATATGCGACTCCGGTGGTATTGGGGAGTCAGAGGGATCGGATTCCGTCGAAGTATCGCGGCGGGTGTGTGGCATGTGCATGTCGGCCCGCTCGTACTCTTTCGGAGGGCGTGGTGAGATGGATACCAAAGAGAGATTCATCGAGCGGATTCAAGATGTTGTGGATGATCTTGAGAACGGGACATCCCCGACTATCGTGTGGCGACTGATGTCACCTGTTCTGGAAATCATGGACGAAAACCGAAACCTGAAAGCGCAGTTGGCAATCGAGATGGACTATGTAAAGCGGTATCGGGATGCATACTGCGCCGAAATCGGTAAGGGGGAACGATGACCAACCCGACAATCGAACACACGCCGGGATTGTGGGATGCGCTGGAAACTGAATGGGGCGCAAAAGTCGTGGACTGTCAAGGAGTCACGGTCGCCGACATCCCGCAGCAACCGACGGACACTTGGCGAGCAATCGACAACGCCCGACTCATCGGTGCCGCACCGGAGATGTATGCATGCCTGAAGAATCTGTACGACCGGTATGCGCATTTCGATGCGTCGGATGCATGGGATGAAGTAGAAGATGTGCTCGGCCGAATGGAAAGGTGGTAAATGATGACTACCGCGACAGCGAAAACCCAAGTGGAGCACAGAGCAGAACAAGCGCGATACCTGAATGCGCTCATGGATCGGTATATCGACTTCCGCGAGCGTGACATCAACGGCCATCTGCGCCAAACGACGGTGCAGAGTTATGCGACTGCACTCCGAATTCCGGTGGAGCAAGCGCAAGAGAGTTTGGACCGTGCATTCGACTTCTATGAGAAGCACGGCACCCGACCGTACAAGCATCTTTAGTCATGGGCGGTGCGTGGGGTGGTCGGCCCCGCGCACCACACACAGATATTCACCGGCCAAGCTAGGAGCACACGATGTCGCACGAAATTGACGACAAGGTAAATGCAAACGGCGAAGTCACGGGCAAGGCGACTTTCTACGTCAACCGGAAGAACGGCGATACACCGTGGCACCGACTCGGGACCAGCTTCGGAACCGCGCCCGACCTGAATACGGCACTCGAAGCGGCGGGTCAGAATTTCGAGGTCGAGAAGCGACCCCTGTATATACAGCCGACCGATGCATACGGGTTTACAGTAGTCGAAGGCCACGAGGCGACCGTCCGCACCGACCGGAACACCGTACTCGGAATCGTATCCGACCGGTATTCAGTCCTACAGAATCACGAGGCGTTCAGCGTGTTGGAACCCATGCTGGATGACCACCTTGCATATCTGGAGACAGGTGGGACGCTCCGGGGTGGGCAGGATGTATGGATGCTCGTGAAATTCGACCCGTCGGAAATCGCCAAGCGTGTAGCAGTCGAAGGCGGGCTGTTCGATGAGATCGACCCGTATGGTCTGATCTGGAATAATCACGCCGGGCGGTCTACGGTCATGCTACTCGAAACCCCGATCAGAGTTGTATGCGCGAATACACTCGCCATCGCATTGGGGGGGAACAGCACACATGCAGCGAAGGTCCGGCATACAGGAAACGTGGCGCAGAACGTGAAAACCGCCGCCGATCTCGTATTCGGCCGAATGTCGCACCGATTCTCGATGTTCGATATGCAACGCACGCTACTTCAGCGGGTGCATATGAATAACGCGGACTTCAACCGACTGATCGCCGAACCCTTCGTCCGGGTCCGTGAATTTGAGAAGGGCTGGCAGGAGAGAATCGCGAAGTATGGTCGCAATGATCCGAAATCGACTCGCGCCGAGAAAGCGTTTGAACGCTCGATGGAACGCCGGGACGCTATTCGGCACCTATGGGAGAACGGGGTCGGTCACACGGGCGACAAGAGCGCGTGGGAAGCATATAACGGGTTCGTACAGGCACTCGACCACGACCCGCTATTCCAGCGGCAGAGCAAAACGCAGGCGGCGCGACTTCGACGGCAGCAGGAAACCGTGAAGCAGAGCACGCTCCGGCGGGTGCTGAAATATTCAGCCCAAAATGGCAACAGCACCAATATCACTCCGAATATGCAAAGGATGCTTTCCAGTCTAAATCTGTAGAGAACCAGGTTTTGCAGGTTTGCTTGCGAATGGTGCCCGGCGATAGTATATTCGTCGGGCACCCACACCCTAAAAGGGGGAACAGATGGACATCAAGGTAACGCTCGACGAAACTGTGTATACGGCGATCCGAAACGAAGTTGCCATCGAGGTCCGGGACGAGATTGCCGGGGAAATCGCAGATCAGTTGGAGCGCATCGTCGGACAGCTACGGGATCGGTATGCAGTCACGGAGGTCGCAGTAGCACCAGAGCCAGCAGTCGTGATCGCCGACACCCCAAAGCCGAAGAAAAAACTCCATCACGGGAGCGGGCTGAAAGGCGATGCATTCAAAGCGGCAGTCATGGCGAAGTCGCCGCATATGTTCGCGCATATCCCGGCGAGTCTTTCCCGCGATGACTATGCAACCCGGCTCGGCACGTCCCCCCGTGACCCGAATCACTACATCCGCTATCGTTGCGATGTATGCGGGCGTGTATTCCTGCGCGGGCAAGGGCTGAATTCCCACGTTCGGACGCAACACGTTGGGAAGCAAGGACTTGACGCATTCAACCTGTTGCTCATCGTAGAAAGGAACCGGAAGTCGCACACTTTTCTTGCCCGGCCGGACCTGATCGAGAACGAAAAGACGGGAACGTGAATATGTGCAACAACGAGAATCACGACGACGGTGATATGCAGGAGAAACCTATCCCGGTCATTCAGCAACAGGATGGTGAATTCGCGGAGAAGATCGGCGAACAGCTTGTCGAGCTTGCACAAGCCGCCGAAGCGACCGGCGTTATGGTCCTGTTCTTCGATGTTTCGGTGATTGATGAGGAAGCGGGGGTCGGTGCTGTATACATGTCGGGCCGTACATGCGCAGCCAAAGTCCCCGAGGTTCTACAGTTTCTGCATTCACTTTACCCGGCGATTGACTTTGCTATCGCCGCAGCAGCGGGGGTCGGCGGTGAGCCGGGCGTGACATTCACGAACCCGGACGAGGACACCGACCCGCCATTACATTGACCTACTACGACACCGTAGTATGGCTTGCGGGAGCGGAGCTGGATAGCTATATTGCGGTGTCACCAAATCACAAAGGGGGAACAATGCAAAAGACTATCCGCAACAAGAAATGGCACGAATGGGAGCGCGAATATGCTTTCGCTGACGCTCAATATCAGCGAGCGGCGAAAGTCCGCGCCCAAGCGAAGGACAAGCTGATCGACTTGATGGGGAAGGCCGATCTTATCCCGCCCGAAGGCGAATCCACGTTTGCCGAAGGTGACGTACTCCGGGTGCGGCTCACAATGAGCAAGGGACGAACGTCCTTCGACAAAGAGCTACTGTTCTCCGACTATCCCAACATCAGCCGCGATGAATATGAAACGGTCGGTAAGCCGTCCATGTCATTCAAGGCAGAGGTTCTGCCCGGTGCGGTACTGAATGCACACGACGAGGAAGAAGAAGTCGCCGCATAGGTGCATAGCTGACCGGTCTACGGTGCGAGATTCCGAAAGGGTTTTATCCATCTCGGTCTTTCCAGACCTTGTGGGGCAACACCTACGGGCCGGTCTATTTCAGGCGAGTAGTGCAAATGGTTTCAGCACACCGGTTTGTGGCACCGGAGATCAGGGTTCGAGTCCCTGCCGCCTGATTGCATGCAGTATTCACCAACGGGAGCGAATCCATGAACAGTATTTCCCCGACCGCGTTCAAAGCGCGAATCGAAACACTCTATCTTGCATACCATCCACGCGAAATCTCGCCACACGGATGTCAGGTGTGGTTTTCAGAGGTTTCCGGCCTATCGAAAAAGACGATCTATTCATACACGCAGGGAAACCGTGAAATCGACGGGCCGGTGGTGTCTTTGATTGAATGCATGGAACGGGAACAGGGTGATGTGCTCCGGTTCCACGAGATGCGCCGGGCCGACCATCACCAGAGGAAGCAAGCGCGACGGCAACGCAGGGCAGAACGCGCAGCCAAGAATGCACAGGCCGAGTCCGTTGCGAGTACGGTGCATATTTCCAAGCCGGAGCCGGGGGGTGAAGAATGACCGAACAGGGCGGGACCACGTTCGACAAGAAAACCGTATACCATTCCGATCTTCGGAAGGCGGGTACGCTTGTCGTGAAATTCACGAAGTACCCGGATAAGAGTAAATTCAAGAATCGGCCCGATTGGGTTCCATTCAACGTCGAGAACGATCCGGGTGCATACACCTACCAGATCGAGAACGAGAAAATTCACGCGGTTCTGGATCAAGTCCCGCTCAACACTTGGATGAAAGTGACCTTTCTTTCGGGCGAGGAAAGCGGGGAAATGGTAGTGCAGACCGTGGAAGGGGGGCCGGTCGAAATGGTCACAGAGAAGCCGAAAGCGGCGTCAAATGGGAAGTCACGGGCGCGGCCTACTCCACGCGCACGCCGAATCGACGGGTATCCGACGTACTACGAAGATTTGTGGTATGCAATCGTAGCGTCGAAAGGAGTCCACGACAGGTACGCAAAGGAATTCGGGGAACCGCTCCCGGAAAGTGTCAGATCGCTAGGCGTCGCTATCCACATTCAGGCGTCGCGGGAGTCATATGCAAAACCGCTCGCAGATGGACTTGCGACGCCCGACGAAATCGCGGCCGGTCCCGTTCCGAGCGAATCGGAGATCGCGGAATTGGCCGAAAATGCGCCCATCACGGCGCAACAGCGCGAATCGCTCATCGAATCCCTTGCCGATGGGACAATGGACGATGAACGAAGGCGGACAATGGTCGCATGGCTAAAGCAGAAGATCGCCGACGCCGATGAAGATGCGCCCGCCGACCTATTCGCGCCCTAACACCTTTCAAGGGGGAACGGTATGACAGACGGAACCGAGACACGCGAGGATCGACAGGGACAAGTGCGCATCGTCTATGACGATATAGCGATGCGCCGATCCGCGCAGATGGACAAACTTGACCGCATCATCGCGACTCTCCAAAGTTTCGATGCGGCGACGAAATTGCCGGACGGCACCGTGTCCCGAGCAAAGAAGGTCGGATGGTTCCGGGCAATCTTCGGAGTCTAATCACCTTCGACCCCGCCATGCATGTATACAGGTGGCGGGGTCACTCATATCCAAGTGTCACGCAAGTCATTGATGCTGGCGGATATATCGACTACGGGCATGTCCCACCAGACATCCTGAAACGTGCTGCCGCGATTGGAAATGAGGTACACTCCGCGATCTTCATGCACCACCTACTCGGGATGTCGTTCGACAGGTTCGCTGGTACACCTGCGCGTGCATATCTCGCTGGATATGAACGGTTCCTGTCGGAAACCGGGTTCCAAGCCATCGAGAATGAAGTCGTGGCTATCGAACCTGACCTGAAGTATGCAGGAACGCTTGATGTGGTCGGGTTTCTGTATGGAGCGCGGGTAATTATTGACTACAAAACGACTTCCGTCATCAACAAACCAGCCGTTGAATTGCAGACAAGTGCATATGAGAGACTTTGGACCCACGGGAAGATGAATCCGAGGTACGATTCACTCGAACGCGGCGACATTCATGCACGCTACGTCTTGCAACTTCGCAAAAATGCACGCTACAGTCTCGTAAAGTGTGATGACCCAACGAGTTTCGGGAGATTCTGCGGGCTGCTCGCTGCATAAACCACGCACAAAGAGGGATATTCATGCAAGAGTCAGGCGCATATGAACTCGATAAGAACGCGGTTTTGACCCTCTCTGATTGTAAGAGAGACGCTTTAGAGACCGTAAGAGCGGTCGGAATCATCCCGGTAATCGAGAATAATGACGACGCCGTTCGCTATTCGTTGCGGCTGAACACGGTCCGCGCACGAAAGAACGAGGTCATCGAGATCATCGAGCGGATTCGGAAGCCCGCCTACGACGCATACCAAGCGGTACTGTCGTTCAAGAAGGACATCGTGGGACCGCTGGAAGCGGTGGAGAAGGAGATCGCGAAACAGTTGTCGGCCTACGAAGTCGAAAGAGAGCAGGCCGAGAAGGAAGAACGGGAGCGGTATCTGCGTGAGATCGAGGCCGACCACAAACGACAGACCGAGGCCGAGGCGGTCATGCTGGAAGCGGAAGGCGACAAAGCCGCAGCCGAAGCAGTACGAAAAGCGCCTGTAGTGATCCGGCCGGACGAATTCGACACGTTGACCAAGCCCGACGATGGCCTGTACGCAGTGCGGTATCGTGACAACTGGAAGGCAGAAGTCACGGACATCCGTGCGCTTATGCAGGCGATCATCGATGGGAAGGCACCACTCGACCTTCTCCAGCCGAACCCAACACGCCTGAACCAGATGGCGCGGGCACTCAAAGGCGCGGCTATGATCCCCGGAGTCACTGTAAGAAACGAACCTGTCCCACTTTCCTGATTTTTCTCTGTAAGAGGGTCTTTAGAACTGCTGGTAATGGGGGTGTAATGACGAACGCACCGAATCACGAAATTCACATCATCGTGCCGTGGCGGAAGCTGGTCATGCCGATCGAAATGGCAGACACGTTCCGCAGACGGATGGGTGCTGTGACACATCGGGAACACGAGACGAAATCATTGCAGGACCGGGACAAATGGCGCGTCGATTGTGGGTGGTCGAGGCGGTACAAGATGCAGGAACCGCCATCCGTTATTTCAATAACTGCGGGTCCGATAGAACACCGGTTTTCCGAAACTTCGTCATCTGAGGTAGATGCACTTTTGGTAAAGTACGAGGAAGCCCTTCGTGCCAATGACGACAAGACCCGCGAGCTTATCTTCGCGTACAAGCAGGAGTTGATAGACGAGGCGCTAGCCCACTTGAACTTCGTGTGCGCTTCAAAAAAAACCGAAACTGGTACAGAAAAGATTCGTAAAAAGCTGAGAAATCTCTGGAAAAAGCTGGCAAAAAGCTGGCAAAAAGCTGAGAAAAGCTGAGTTGTATGGCGCGGGATATGCGGGGATGCTACATTTAGTGCAGCGGAGCGGACGGCCGGGGGTGTCGAGCACGGTTCAGGTTCCCCCTTGACTTGCTTGCCCCCCGGCATCTGCCCCTTGCAAAACGTGGTGCGGATGGCTCCGTGCTCTCCTAGAGAACGCAGAACAAGACGAGCATCCTGTTCTCCTGCCGTCCGCACCGCGCTGTCTCCACAAATGATTCGACTTCTGTGATCGGGTTGCGATAGAATTCTTCAGCACTTTAGACCATGAAGGGTAGTGCATTGGAAAAGCTCGCTCCGCTATTCACTTGGCGATCCGTAATCGCCTCGACAGACGGCCCGTCTTCACCAACCACGCGACTCGTGCTACTTACGCTGTCGCTTCACATGAGCGAACGCGGCGAGAGTTGCTTCCCGAGTACGGATACGCTCGCAGAAGAAACCGGCTTGACGAAGCGGTCGGTGATTACACACCTGCTTACGGCGCAGGATGACGGATGGATCATTCGGAAGGTGAAAGGCACGAACGGACAAGGTTGGAAGCGTCACGAATACCTCGCCACTATCCCCACACCTTCCAGAAAAGAACGACCTTCCAAACAGATTCAGCCAGAAAAAGGTGGTGAACCTCTTTCACCACGTTCGGGAAAACTGAGTATACGCGGTGAACCTCTTTCACCACGTTCCGATCTTATCCCAGTCATTCCGTACAATGGGACGGTCAAAGGTGGTGAACCTCTTTCACCACGTTCCAACGGACGCGGTGAACCTCTTTCACCACGTTCACAGAAAAAGGTGGTGAAGGACGTTCACTCTAGTTCTTCAGGGCTACCAGAACAGGTTCCCAAGAAAGAGACTTGTCGTCCTAACGGCTTGGACGACGACACTCGTCCGGTGTGGGAATACTATGTCCAGCAGTACGGGAAGCTGGTGTCCGATAAAGGTGCCGATAGACTGGTCCCAACGAAGAAGCGCATCTCGAAAGTGCGAGCGAGAATGGGGGAGGGCTATTCAGAAGATGAATTGAAGCGAGCAATCGACGGGGTACTGAACTCTGAATTCCACCGTGAAAATGGATTCACGGACTTGGAGTTGATATGCAGGGATCAGGGCAAAGTCGAGCAGTACCTTGCCAGAGTGAAGAATGGTTCCAACAGCAAGAAAGACTACTGGGAGCGCGAGCTTCCGATATTGTAGCCTCAAGGGGGGACAGTGAAAGAACGATTTCCGCAGCGCCTACCATGCCGCATCGTTGATCTACTCACCGATCAAGTGATTTCCAAGCATTTCGTCAAACAAGCACGCCCGGTAAATGCCGTTCCGACGCCGCTCCCGAAGTGGAATTCGCTGTGCGGCGATCAGGGTGGCAAGTTCGGACTCGCGAAGGGCTGGCACATCACGCTCGGTGCGAATACCGGGGCAGGTAAGACGCTCATGGGGATCAACATGGCGTCAACCGCGATCCGGCACGGGATCAGTGTCGGATACATCAACCTCGAAATGAGCATCGAGCAAATGTCGTCGCGGCTCTACTCCACGCTGACAACCACTCCGATCCGCGAAATAGAACCGGGGAAGGACTTTCGGCCCGATACCGAAATCGCGATCCGTGAGCGTGTGTCTGAAATCGTCCTAGAATGCGACGGCGAGGTAAGATTCCTCACAAACGACGCGGCCATCCATGATATTGACGCGATCACCGGCCTCATGGCGTACATGAAAGGTATGCACGGGATCGAGTTCTTCGTCGTGGACTACATTCAGCGCGTCCGTACCAAGTACGAGGACATGCTGAAGCAGGTGACGGACGTGAGTCTGAAGGTGTCGGACTTCGCGAAGGAAATGAACGTCACCACGGTCGCACTGTCGCAGTTCAACCGCGAGACGAGCAAGACGTACAAAGACAAGCCTCGATCACAGGGATTGATGGGCGGATCACCGCTGGAAAACGACTCGGATCAAGTCGTACTGCTCGACCACAGTCGCCACCGGGCATATGTGGACGTTGATGCAGGCGACCACCCGAAGCCATATGCTGATACATACCTACTCGTCGATAAGAACCGACACGGGGGACAGGCTCAAATCCCGATCCTATGGGATTACACCACGCTCCGTGTATACGAGAGGCAGGAAGAAACCGAATGACTGCGCGAGATGATTACCTGTACGGACAAGCACAGGCATTTCTGGAATGGGAAGTGCGGCTTCCTGTCCGCACAAAAAGCTCGGCGAGCATCCGAGAACGCTTTGAGTGGTGGTACGAATCGAAGATGCTGAACGAGGACGAGGCGAAAGCCATCTGGCTGATATGCAAATATGCACTCTACTCGAAGTCCGGCACGTACCGCTTCCCGCAACGCAGGGTGCGTATGGTGAATCAGCACCGGAAGAAGCGTATGCGGCGTGACCCGGAAACCGGGCATGTGCATACCTACGGCGCATACCACAGGTGGATCAAAGGAAAGAACTGTGAAGTCGTGGTGATCGGGAACCGACAGTCTGACTGCGAGGGGAAGGTCACTGGACACCACATGAAGACGGTGGGTTCCGGCGGCAGGGACTTCGGCAATGAAGTCCCGCTCTGCAATCGACACCACAAGCTGATCGAAGACGAGGGCGCAAGTGCATTCCAGAAAAAGACTGGGGTTAATCCGTTTGGATCGGCGCGATATTGGGCGCAACGATGGACGAGAGAGCAAAGGAAAACGACATGAGCATACATACGCCGCAGTGGGAAGGTCAGCGCCCGGAACTCGATCTGAAGCGTGTCGGGAGGGCACGGGATCTTTCGGCCGTCGAACTCGACAGCCAGCCGGGGAGCTTCGTGGTCACATCAACGACCGGCACCATCCGCTATGTGTCCATCCGGCCGGACTACAACTGCGAGTGCCCGGACGCAGTTCATCGCAACGTGATATGCAAGCACCTCATTGCCGCCCTGATCGCCGATGGCGACCGTGAAGCTGTGAAGGCAGCGGAATCACTGGACAGCACCGCGCCGCCGTACATGCGATGAGCATGGAGATAACTTTCGCGCTAGCCGCGTCCACGTTCTTTCTAGGGTGGTGCGGCTTTTACACTGTAAGGGAGTTCTGTAACATGGGATACGTCCCGCCGAAGCCGCGTCCACCGATTCCACAGACACTGCCCGTGACGACAGAGGACTACTTCAGGTCGCTCGTGGCGCAAGCTGCCGCCATACGTGATGATCGACTTGAGGGTATCATCGTCCCGGCTGGCGTGGTCGTTGAAACCATGCAGGGCGAGGTTTTCACTCTGAATATGCACGGCAAGTCGCTCGAACACATGCTCAACCACGAAGACCTTGCCGAATGGGACCGTGAATTCGAGGATCAGACAGGGATGAAAGTACGTGATCTTCTCGATTCCGTTTGAATACTGCGTCAGCAAAGGTGCAAAGAAAACGAAGTGGTCGGGCAACCGCGTGGCCCTGTCCGATCGCTACCGTAACGCGAAGCACAACGCGCATATGACCGCACTCGTGCAGGCGCGTGAAGTCGGGTGGAAACCGATCCCGAAGGGGACAGGAGTGGTCGTCAAGTTCTTCGTCCACTTCCCGAGCGGTGTCCAGCGCGATCCGATCAACTACACGGAATGCTTGCTCGACGCGCTAGAAGGCGTTGCATACGACAATGACAGTCAGGTGATTGATTCAGAAGTACACTTCGAGGGCTACGACAAAGAGAATCCGCGAATCGTTGTTGGTGTGAACGAAGCTAATCGACCAATCCCTTTACCACCGTCACGACAGCCAAAGTCGCGCCGACAGCCAAAGGTGCAGTGAATTGCGGCTTCTCCCACCAATCTCGCTTCGCTTCATCTTCCCAATATGCACTGAGTTCTTCACTCCGTCTCAGTGCGTCACGAACGGTGAATAACGCGGCCTCGTAGCTGACCTTCAACGTATCCTGCGACACGATGATGGCGCTGAGTGCGACCTTATCGGCTTCAAGAAACCTTATCCGATCTTCGTAACCTACCCGCAGACGGAAGAACGCGGGGCGTAGTTCGTCTGGTAGCTGATTCTCAATCGAATCGCCGAGCACTTTCACTTCACCGGCCAGCCGAACCTGCTTCGCCTCTGATTCGTCGATCAACTTTTCCAGCGAATCGCGCTGATGTTTGATCCGTGTGTTCAGCGCGGCGAGTTCGATGCTATCACGTACTGCCAGTGCCTTTAGCGAATCAAGCGCCGCTTGCCGTTCTGCGACCTTTGATCGTGCGTCTTTCAGTGACTGTTCTTTGTAGAAGTGTGTGGCGGCAGCGCCACAGATGATGCCCGCGAGCAACAGTAAGACGGTGGTCCCGATCTTCATGGTGCGGGCGCAGGCGGGTTCGGCACTTCAGAGTCTTTGATACCAAATACATATGGCGCAATCCCGAATCCGTAGGGGCGGGGCCAGCACGGATGTCCTTTGCATGCATTTCCGTTATTCGGCAAATGTGTAGGCGAACCTGCTGGATTCATCCGTTGTCGGGAGTCACGCTTGATCTCCCACATGTCGTATTCTTTCAGGGTGGGATTGTACCAGCCGATCTTCCAACCGCCGATACCTGTGCGGACCTGCCCGACAATACTGGTTCCGAATGCAAGCCCTTGCATCGTCATGCACGCAAACCGCAGTTCGGTCGCGCCCGGTTGACGATCAATCCGCATGAGCGGCTGATCGGTGTAATGCTCGTGGAACCCAAAGAGTTCTAGGCGTTCGATCTTCGTTTGATCGAGGTCTTTCCAGTCTACCGTCCGCCGATCCCGTCTGCGGGGCGCGATCGTCGTTCCACCGTATACTGTTGCGTAGAGTTGCAGATTGACGGGTACCTCTTGGAACACAGGTGCCCCGTCAATCCACACTACCCATCCGACGTACCCTGACTGCGCTATCGACTGCGATACGTCGTACTGGTCGTTCATTACCGCCTCTTTGCTCCGTCGAGGTATTCAAGGAAAATTTCGTCGAGTGCCTGATTCACCCGAATCAGTTCGCGCTCACTCATCTTGTCCAGCTTCTTGCCGAACCTCTTCTGGATAGCCGCAATCACCGACTTCGATTCCGGTTCAGGGATGCCGCGACCCTCGCCCTTCAAGACGATGGTCGCAGCGGTCCCGTCCAGATACGAAGGCTTCGGCTTCTTGACCGCGCTGTTACGCTTGGTCATGA
>Ga0307377_10004806_pt1 | contig 14676 bp, 14 predicted proteins | sample TR3MG_FD_202535 | JGI IMG/M metagenome (GOLD analysis project Ga0307377, IMG submission 202535) | Soil microbial communities from Risofladan, Vaasa, Finland - TR-3 | ecosystem: Environmental > Terrestrial > Soil > Coastal area > Acid sulfate soil | place: Finland: Risofladan, Vaasa | collected... | reverse complement strand
AATTGTTATTGAAGGTTCTGGTAGCTGTAAGATTGAAAAGATGTTTATTATCCCACGACGATGGGATCATCCTGGAATCCAGAGCTTTGAACTCGCTCCTTACAAAGGTGTAGGAAAATACAAGATTTGTATTATAAAACTCCTTAAGTCTCCCCAGAAGCTCGAGACCATAAGCTCTTCCTTTAGATGTTGAAACCAGTTCCTCATCGCCAAATATTCCATAATCAGCGCTTTTACTGGAAAGAGGAACTGAATCCCTTACAGAAAACGGGTACCTGGAGTAGTTTTTATAAAACCCTTCAAGGGTGAATTGAATATTTTCAGATGGTACAAGCTCTAAGCCTGCAACAAGATGATCCACTGCTATGTATCTCAGGTTGTTTTGTTTATTAAGAAATACCCCATTTGTACTTGAATATCCAAGAGAAGTATAGGGGGGTAATTGATAATATCGTCCGGTACTAAAATTGAGGTTAAGTTTATCAGTAAGCACATAAGATAAAGAAAATCTTGGAGACAATTGATTTAAAGGATTTGACATGCCTGTTGAATAAGTATTTATATCTGTTCGCACTCCAAGAGATAGGCTTAGTTTTTTTTCGAAGTATGAATTGCTTACCTGTCCAGAAACATTGAATTTTCCTAACTTCAAATTAGTATCATAATCTATACTATTCTCTATCCCTCCGAAATAAATTCTCCTGAAAGTAGAATTTCTGTAATGTGCATATTCATACCCTCCTCCATAACTTACCCTTAATCCTTTTTCCCCGATAACAGTCCTCTCGTAACGCGCTTTAATCTCTCCCTCCCCTGAAAGATAGTCTGAAATCAGGTTACTATCGGCTTTAATATTATTTAAGTATTTATACTGGGAGTTATTCAGGTAGTTCCGGCTTAGTACCCATGTGTCGTACCCTTTCGATCTGAAGTGCTTAAATACGAATCCAACAACATAGCTATACTGCTCCTGGATAGGTATATAATCAAGAATATATCTCTGAAACTCTGTCTCATTCGCCTTAAGATTAAGGCGAAAATCATCTTTTGCGCCAAGTCCGATTATCGTAATTTCATTCTTTGGGTCTAAACGTATCTTGTACTTAATCTGAAAATCTGTGTAATTAGGTAAGAATGGGAGCTGAAGAGCGCTGAAGAGAAATTGCAGATATGACCTTCTGACTGACATTAGAAGAGTACCCTTTTCCCCAGCAGGCCCATCAATTGTCAAACCAAGATCAGATGCCCCGACAGTAGCTCTATATTTCATCTTATCCTTGTTCCCGTCAATAAAAGTGAAATTCAAAATAGAGCTCAGAGCATTGCCTTTAGATGCAGGGAAAGCACCTGAAATAAAATCAACAGACTGAACAAAGTCAACATTAATTATACCAACAGGACCTCCTGATGCACCCTGCGTTGAAAAATGATTTAGATATGGAATTTCAACATTATCTATATAAAACCTATTCTCATTTGGGCCTCCTCCTCGTACAATAACATCATTACGAAAAGCAGGTGTTGAAGCTACACCCGGGAAAGATTGGATCACTTTAGAAATATCGCGGTTACCACCAGGATTTTTTTCAATTTCATCAATACCGATTATCCTTACAGATAAAGGTGTTTCAATTTTTTTTCTGAAAGGCGAAGCCTTAATCACCACTTCTCCTATTCCAATTTCAACTTCCTCTAATGGTATTTCAATATTCACCTGATTACTGTTTGTAACCATCAATGCGCTAGAGATATATGGCTCATATCCAATTGAAGAGACTCTTAATTCTGCAAAACCTGGCTTGATCCCGGTAAATAGAAAATTACCATCAATATCGGTCATGGCCCCAATAGTAGTCCCCCATACTACTATACTCGCAAATGGTACACCCTCATTAGTCTTGGAATTATAGACTCTGCCTTTGATCACACCTGAATATTGCTGCCCAGGCAGTAAAAAACTGATTAATAATATTATTATAATTGTTAAAATAAATTTTTTCATCTATGTTGAAAATCTATCTTAACAACCAATAAAAAAAGAGTTTGTTCAAATAAGAATCTGATTTTTCATGCTACTTCTTCAAAAGACTTTTAAAATAATGTCTCTCCTCTGAAAGATCAATTGAAGGAACTTTGACTTCTACTTCAGCAATCTGTTTTAACATCCTGTCTGCAAAATCATTTATTTGACCAATTGAACCTGCCAAGAGCCTGTGTTTACATGCTTTACTTATTTTATCAACTTCTTTCCATAAATTCAGGGTCATTTTTTCCATATAGCAATTGGAAAACGCATCCCATATATAATTAATTGCAACTGTTGATAGATGTAGCATATCGTCACTATAAAACCTGTAATCGCGTAAATCATCCATAACAAGTTCATAAGCCGGAAAATATTGAGGAGAAGCAGGATGATGCATAAGTTCTTCCACAGCAAGAAATAATATTGATTTACTAATTTGATTGCCATGTGCACCGTCCTTCCAATGTCTTACCGGGCTGATAGTGAATATTATATTCAATTTTGGAAAAATTGAGTGCAATTTATCGAGCTGCTGTTCCCACAGATTTACAATATCCCTGACTGTCAACAGCTCAAAATTGAACTGATCGGCCGGGATCTTATGGCAATTAGACACCACTTTCCCGGATTTCTTCCATTTGTAAACTCTTGCTGTACCAAATGTGATAAATAGAAAACGGCAATTTTTCAAAAATCTCAATGCCTCTCTAGAATTTCTGTTGATCTTTTCAATAACTTTTTCAGAATCATAAGATGAAAAATCTGTATAGTGGTTAAAACTAAGATAGGTGCCATCATGGCAATACAAATCATCTTTACCATACTCATGTTCATCTATAATAGTATCCAGAGTATTACAGACTGAAACCGGATTATAAACTACACCTGCTGGGTTTATCATTACAGGCATTCTGCCCATTATCATCTGCGAGCCAATAGCGGATGCAAAACATGATCCGACAAACAACACAGAGTCATTATAGGTTATCTTTTGTGAAAAGGGGACAATATCAAAGGTTGTCCTGAGGTTCATATCCATATAATAAAAATATTCAGGCAAGCTGCTTGTTAATCCAGCTTAAGATATATACAAATACGTCATCTTTAAATAGTTCATTATGTAATTCATGATACCCTCCGTCCCATATCTTAAACTCGACCATATCTGTTTTATCCGCAAATTCCCGACTACCTTCAGGTGAACATATTAAATCATTACTCCCATGAAGCAAGAGTGTATGAATTTTAAGTTCTGAAGCATTTGCCAGTGAATACGTTGCAGATGAAAAAGCTCCATCGCAGAGGCTGACTGATATCTTCCCATGAACAAGGGGATCATTCTTATAATCCTCTACAACAGTTTTATCATGAGATATGTACTCAACAACAAGCCCTGATGGTTGCGTAAGCCCGGGAAGCAAATACTTCATTACCGAGGCGATGAACAGTTTTATTTTCGAAGGTTCAAACGAAAGGCGGAGCCAGGGAGATGTTACTATTGCTCCTTTTATTTTAGGATTTCTATGTAACAGATAATCAATTACGATACCTCCTCCTAAACTATGACCATAAATAAAAATGGGAATTCCTGGGAAAGTCTGTTTACAGCTTTTTAACATAATATCTATTACTTCTCTTAGGATATTATAGTTTTTAATATATCCCCTTCTGCCTTCTGAACGACCATGCCCGGGAAGATCAATACCAGTAAACCCTATTCCTTCCTGAATAAAGCAATCAGACAATGAGTTGTAACGTTGTATGTGCTCACCAAGTCCATGAATGAGAATCACAACAGCCCTGATATTCTCCCCGGGACTCCTGATTAGACCTTTTAATACCTGTCCATTGCTCAGTTTAATGTTGAAATCCATAAACTTTTTTTCTTAAAAATACGAAAGTTGATTAAATAATCGATATAGCAATACAATGAAATACTTAATTATTTAAATCAGTGTGAAAACTAAAATATTCAAAATCCTATTTATACAATATTTAGAAATATTTTAACAATACATCCATAACTAGCTGTTATAGTTATTATTACAAAATATTATTATTTATAATCCAATTAGATATTAACGATATTAAGATATTAAGATTTGTTTATCTTTATTTATCTGTGTACATTTGTTTCAACAATTTAAAAATAAGAGCTATGACACAATATGAATTTAACAACAATCTTATCGGAATGAAGTCTAATCTTCAGAGGTTTGCAATGAGTCTTACATCTGATCATGACACTGCTCTTGATCTCGTACAGGATACCTATCTTAAAGCAATTACCTACAAAGATAAATTCGTCGATTACACTAATCTCAGGGCATGGGTTTTTACAATCATGAAGAATACATTCATCAATAATTACAGGAGGAATATTAAGGAGAATACTATAATTGATGGTACAAATGATCTTTATTACATTAACAAGCCCGGTGATAAAGGATTTATTTCACCAGAGTCGAGTTATGCTGAAGGTGAAATTGAAAAAGCAATAGAATCTCTTAGTGACGATTTTAAGATCCCATTCAAAATGCATATTGAAGGGTACAAATATAAAGAGATTGCCGATGAACTTGGATTAAAAATAGGTACAGTAAAAAGCAGAATATTTTTCACGCGCCAGAAATTGATGCTTATGTTAAAGGATTATGTCAGTTAGTTTAGGTTTATGCAACTATATTTATTAGGTTAGGTTTACAACAAAAGAGGCTGAGCAATTCAGTCTCTTTTTATTATTTTTATAATCACCCCGGTTATAACAAAAACCAGAAACAAGCCGGAAACAACCCATGCCCAAACATTTGATATCTTCGATTCTGCCCACATATTATATGTTTCTGTTAAAAAATAGTCAGACTTTACCGGCCAAAGTAATACTTCACTGCTATCAATGAATCCATTGGTCCCGGTTACTTTCCCAGGCATAGAAATTCTAACTGAATACTCTTTAAAATCAACCAGGTAATTCTCAATTGCTTTTTCATTTGCCGTGTCAGATTCATCCTTGAATCTCTCATAATCAGACTCCCCAATGTATTCTTTCAGAATTATACCGTTTGACCACAGACTGTCAAAAATCTGCTCATCAGTCACTATCATTTTAAGTAAATCATCAACATGTGACCTTACTATTATAGCAGCTTCTTTTCCTCCCTTTTTACCTTCAATTAGTTTTGAAAATTCATCAATCCAAATTGATATGAGATTTTTTGTTGCCCATATTTCGGCTTTTTGATTGACAGTATCATATATTGCTCTATATTTTAGACTATCAGATGATTTTTCCTGCTCATATTTCAGAATATCAGGAGAATAGAAATATAAGAGTTCTTCATCATCAAGAAAATCACCAAGAGGATAGCCATCTGACAATATCTTATCAATTGTCTCTGAAAAGTGGTATTCAGTGGTAAACCACTTGAATGTTTTTTTAAAGTCTGCATATCTCGAAATTACCCTGTTAGCTCCTGAATCGTTTTTATAAGTAAGATTGATCTCATTTACATCTTTAAAAAGTTTTACTGCTCTTTTTATCCATGCGGTATCTCCCTTTTCGCTAATCTCACAGGTATCTGTTACTATCCATGTACTATCAAAAGGGACCTGAAAATCAGATCGTTTAAATTTATTTTTACTGTTTTTCATCTCAATTTTCCTCATGATAGTTCCATCAGAGTTTACAAAATTTGTAACCACTGTTTCCGGTTCATCACACGATATAACTATCATAAAAGCTAGTAAGGCAATGATCTTAAAAGGTTTTCTTTTCATGACATTATAGATTTATTCTTATGTTATTCTTTTCTAAAAGCCTGTTTTCGATATATCTTTTCAGTTCCGGATCATCTTCAATAAAATTTAAAAGATCCTCATATTTAACCTTTAATTCATTTACAGACTCAAGAAGCTTATTCAACTCCTTTTCTGTATTTATCTTGTTTTGTGAGTGGAATCTCCAGCCTGATATCTTATATATCAATAGCATCTTATCAATTTCATCTGTATGTTTGGTTCCCGTTTCTGTACCAATAATAATTGTTTGCCTGCTGAGGTAATCAATCTGTTTCAGGATAATACCCTGCTGATAGACAAATATTATTATTAATAGTACAGAAGCACCAATAAGGCTTCTCCTTACCCATCCAACATAGACCCATCCAAAAAGCAGATCAACCGATTTTGATAGAAAAAATCTGGTATGGGGAACTTGTGAGATCTTTGACATCACATTTTCTTCAATATTGTGCGTTGATTCCAAAACTGGTTTAGATTTTCTTAGAAGGTTTATTACCTGGTAATATTTATCATTTTCAGGTTTCATTATTTTATATATTTTTCTATCATTTCAAAAATATTTTTTCTTGCATAATACAGATTTGCTTTAATCCCAGATCTACTCATTCCAGTAAACTCAGAAATATTTTCACTTGACATCTGTTCAATTTCAGATAAGACAAAAACTAATTTTTGTTGTGGACTCAGTTTGTTAGTTAGAAGATTAATAATTCTGGCAATTTCAATATTCTCCAATTCAGAAGAAGGTCCTTCATAAATTTTATTTGAGATAAGGGCCCAAACCTTTTCGTCTGCCACAAACTCAGGATTTTTCTTCCTTCTTCTCAAATGGTCATAACATTTATTAACCACAATTTTGTAAACCCAGCTATTATAACCATCTACTGATTTAATCTTCCTAATTTTTTGCCAAATAGTAATCAAGGTTTCCTGGACAATGTCCTTAGCCTGATCTTCGTCGCCAACCATTCTTAAAGCCAACTGAAATGCTATAGGCGAAGTTAATTCAAGAAGTCTTTTGAAATTATTAAGATCACCGTCACGGCACTCTTCTATAAGCTTCTTTTCGATCAAAATAGTTATATTGTTGTATAATAAAGACGTTATTTTTTTACCAAGGTAAAAAACATATAGTAATTTTATTGTGAATTAAATTATTGATATCAATGCAAAAGATCATTACGCTTAGCACTGACAGGAATAATGGATTGTATGATATTACAAATGAGGTAGTATCTATAATCAAATCCAGTAAAGTCCAGACCGGGATAGTTTCAGTTTATGCCAGAGGGTCAACGGCTGCAATAATGATCCAGGAAAACTGGGATCAATCAGTTCAGAACGATGTTATTACACTTCTCAAGAAATTAATTCCTTCAGGTATCTGGGAACATGATCATCAGGATAATAATGGAGATGCACATCTGAAGGCAGGTTTAATAGGTCCGTCAGAAACGGTGGCAATAATTGATAATAATCCTGGACTTTCCACCTGGCAGAATATATTCTTATGTGAATTTGACGGACCAAGGCAAAAAAGGGAAGTTATTGTCACTATAATTGCTGATAATTAATATAAATCAGTTTGCCTTTTTTGTTGCGATACTAATATTCCCGATAAATCGTTGGTAAGTTCGTCTGGCGATTGCAGATTTATCAAATAGTTTTTTATACTGCTCTATGGTTAGGTTTTGCCAATTATTTAATTTCATCTGTTCCAGCTCTTTTGGAAGGTTGAATTCTGGAATTTTATGTGGTGTTGCCAATTTATTCCAGGGACAAACATCCTGACATATATCACATCCGAATACACGTCCATTGATCTTAGTTACAAGATCATCAGGAATAGAAACCTTGCTCTCAACAGTCAAATATGAAATGCATTTTCTGGAATCAATTGTCCTGTTCTCATTTATTGCACCTGTTGGACAAGATTCAATACATACTCGACAAGTACCACAATGATCTTCACTGAAAGGTTCATCATAATCCAGTTCAATATCGGTTATTATAATCCCAAGGAAGAAAAAGGATCCGATTGTATCATTTATAAGGATTGAATGTCGCCCGGGCCATCCTAAGCCAGCTTCCCTGGCCCAGGCTTTTTCAACAATTGGGGAGGTATCAACAAATGCTTTTCCTTCCGCTTCTGGCCTGATATATTTAATGTAATCGAGTAATTTATTCAACTTGTTTTTTATAACATCATGATAATCTGCGCCATATGCATATCTGGATATAATTGGGATACCATCTCCTCCTTGTTTTTTTTCAGAGAAATAATTTAGCCCGCTTACCAAAATTGATTTTGCGCCTGGAAACAGGATAGCAGGATTGATCCTTTTCTCAATATTTTGATCCAGGTATCTCATATCTCCATGCATACCAGAGGAACACCAGTTCTTTATTCTTAGGCCATGCTCTGTAAGATTTTTTGAAGGGGTTATTCCACAAAGGTCAAAGCCCAGGTTATAAGCCTTTTCCTTTATCAGCAATGAATGAGATTTATCTGCTGAAGAGGTCATAAATAAAAATTCTATAGAAATCCTAACTCAAGCTTTGCTTCTTCGCTAAGCATGCTCTTATCCCAGGGAGGATTGAACGTGAGCTTAAGATCGCAATCTTTAACTCCTCTGGTACCTGCAATTTTATACTTAACTTCTTCAACAAGTTCCTCTGCCATAGGACAATTTGGAGCAGTAAGTGTCATGGTTATATGAGCGACATGCTCATCATCAACATTTATCTCATATATTAAGCCAAGATCATAAATATTTACCGGAATTTCCGGGTCAAAAATACTCTTCAGCACCTCACCAATCCTGGTTTCAATTTCCAATTGTTCTGTTGAATCCATTTTAATATGTTATTTTTTTATGGCATCATATGCCATTGCATAAAGTTTAATCTGACGTACCATTGAAAGAAGTCCATTGGAACGTGTTGGAGAAAGATTCTGTCTTAGACCTATCTTTTCAATAAAATAGAGATCGGATGACATTATTTCTTCTGGGGACCGTTTTGACAGCACTTTTATCAGAAGAGCTACAATCCCTCTGGTTATTATTGCATCACTATCAGCGGTGAAGGTGATTAAATTCCCATCATAATCTGGATGGAGCCAGACTTTTGACTGACAGCCTTCTATCAGATAATCTTTGACTTTATATACAGGATCAATCACTGGTAATTCCTTACCTATATCGATAAGAAGATTGTATTTATCCATCCAGTCATCAAACAGTGAAAACTCATCAATAATACTATCCTGCACCTCGTTAATTGTCATATATTTACTTTATGCGAACATGCTTTTTACTTTTTCAATTCCGGAAATAAGCGTGTCAATTTCGTTTTTTGTATTATAAAAACAAAATGATGCTCTAATTGTTCCGTCAATATTAAAATTATCCATAACAGGTTGGGCACAATGTGTCCCTGTTCTGACAGCTATTCCCATCTTATCAAGAATCATACCTGCATCATATTGATGAATATCTTTAAGAAGAAAAGATATTGTTGAAATCTTCCTGGAAGAATTTCCATATATTTTTAGCCCATTTATTCCTGATAGTCTTTCTGTTGCATAAGACAGGAGTTCATCTTCCATCCTAACAATGTTCTCTCTTCCTATACCCAGGATATAATCCAATGCAGCAGCCATACCAATTGCACCGGGATAGTTCATAGTTCCTGCTTCGAATTTAAAAGGTAGTTCGCCATAGGTGGTTCTTTCAAATGTGACCTTGTCTACCATATCACCACCACCCTGAAATGGAGGCAGTTCTGAAAGCCATTTTTCCTTGCCATACAAAATACCGATACCTGTGGGTCCATATATTTTGTGACTCGAGAAAACATAAAAGTCACAATCCATTGATTGCACATCAACAATTCCATGCTGAATACCCTGGGCACCATCAATCATAACAGGTACATTTAGGGAATGTGCCGCATCAATTATTCCTTTCACCGGGAGAATAGTCCCCAGAGCATTTGAAGCTTGTGTAACAGAAACCAGTCTGGTTTTTGATGAGAGCATTTTAAGATAATCCTCAAAGATAATTTCTCCTGCATCATTAATGGGAATAACTCGTAAAACAGCACTTTTTCTTTCACACATCATCTGCCATGGAACAATATTTGCATGATGCTCAAGATGACTAATAATTATTTCATCACCAGGTTTAATATATCGTTCAGCGAATGAAAAAGCAACACCATTTATTGAGCCTGTTGTGCCTGATGTAAATATGACCTCTTCTTTTATTCCCGCATTAATAAACGATCTTACTTTTTCCCTTGCATTCTCGTAAGACTCCGAAGAGATATCGCTTAAAAGATGGACCCCTCTGTGGATATTGGCATTATAAGTTGTATAGACCTCATTTAGCGCATCAATAACGCACTGAGGCTTTTGGGTAGTGGCACCATTATCAAGATAAACAAGCGGTTTATCATAGACTTTCCTTTTCAGAATTGGAAAATCAGCTCTTATTTCTTCAATATCTTTCACCTTGTATTCTGATTATCCACAATTGACCATACAACTTTCGCATCGTGATAGTTCTCCTTTCAACCTCTGCATTACAAGGTTATCCATTCTCTCACGAAGAGGTTCAATTTTAATATTCTGAATTACTTCATGTGCAAATCCGAACATAAGCATAAGTCTTGCTTCTTGTTTATCTATTCCCCTTGACTGAAGGTAGAAGAGAGCATCCTCGTCGAGTTGACCAACTGTTGCACCATGACTGCACTTGACATCATCGGCATAAATCTCAAGTTGTGGTTTAGTATCCATCCTTGCATCGTCGGTGAGAAGGATATTATTATTTTTCTGGTAAGCGAGCGTCCCCTGTGCATCCTGACGAACAAGAATACGTCCATTAAAAGCGCCTGTGGACATATCATCTAGAACACCTTTAAATAATTGGTTGCTTGTACAATGCGGGAAAGCATGATCAACATTTACAAAATTATCTACATGTTGGAATTTATCAGTAAGGAAAAGGCCATATGAATTACTTTCTGCGCCCTCACCTCCCAGGTAATGGTAGGTGCTATTCCGTATCAGTCCACCGTGAAGTGTCATATTATTTGAAGAAGCAACACTATTTCGTTCCTGATGAATAAATGTATAGGTGACCTTACCGGCATTATTATGTTCATTCTGCACTCTTATTATGTCGAAATGCGAATTTTCACCAACAAATACCTCTGTTACAGCATTTGTCAGGAACCTCTGTGGGGAAAGTGTGTGGTCGCAAACAATAAGTGAAAATTGTGCATTTTTATCAACGATTATTAAATTCCTGTGCTGGTTAAAGATATCCTCATCCGAATATACAAGATTGACAATCTGAACCGGTTTTATCATAGTCACACCTTCGGGGACATAAATAAAAACTCCATCAGGAGCCAATGCAGTATTCAGATGTACGAGTCCATCAGTTTCAGAATTTGCATATTTATTGTAGTGCTTTTCGATCTGCTCTGGAAACATGACTGCTGCTTCGTTAAGATTTCCGATCCATGCGCCTCCTGGCAACTGCTGAAGTTTATCATTAATCGTAGGATAAAATCCATTCAATAAAACGATCCCATGTGTATCAAGATCAGCAACATCGCACCGGAACTCCTCAGCTTTAACAAAATCGGAAGCCACTGGCATAAAATAGTTCTTGTAATCGTGATCAAAATAAAGATTGAGGTTTGTGTATTTATAATCCTCATTTTTTTTCGTCGGAATCCCGAGTTCAATGAATCTCTTGAAAGCAGCCTCTCTGAAAGAGTTTATATAGGCAGAAGAGCTTTCAGATATTTTCTCAATATTTTCTCTATAAAGTCCTGAATATCTATCTGATATTTCAATTTTATCGCTCATGCTAAAATATTATTTTCAACCTCTTTTTTAATCCAGTCATATCCTTTTTCTTCCAGTTCAACTGCGAGCTCTTTTCCTGCAGTTTTAACTATTCGCCCATCGTATAGTACATGAACAACATCAGGAACTATGTAATCGAGTAATCTCTGGTAATGAGTAATAACTATGAATGAATTATCTGAATTCTTTAGCTTATTTACTCCACCGGCAACAATACGTAATGCATCAATATCAAGGCCTGAATCAGTCTCATCGAGTATTGCAAGTTTTGGTTCAAGCATAGCCATCTGGAATATCTCATTCTTCTTTTTCTCTCCACCTGAATAGCCTTCATTGACAGATCTGTTAGCAAGTTTTGAATCAATCTCCACCATTTCTTTTTTTTCTCGCATCATTTTGAGGAAATCTGATGCTGAAAGAGGGCTAAGACCTTTGTGCTTACGATGTTCATTAACAGCTGTTTTCATGAAATTCACCATACTCACACCTGGAATTTCTATGGGATACTGGAATCCCAGGAAAATTCCCTCTTTTGCGCGGTCTTCTGCTGCCATTTCGAGAAGATCCTTTCCAAAATAAGTAACTGACCCTTCGATGACCTTTACAAATTCTCGTCCAGCCAGAACAGCTGCAAGAGTGCTTTTTCCTGATCCGTTTGGTCCCATTATGGCATGTATCTCCCCAGGCTTAACCTCCAGACTTATTCCTTTTAATATATTCTTACCGTTTATAGCGGCTTTTAAATTATTTATAATCAACATAATAAATATATGAATGTTAAAGTTATTATTTTAACCTACACTACCCTCCAGGCTAATCTGAAGAAGTTTCTGTGCTTCAACAGCAAATTCCATTGGCAGTTTATTAATTACTTCCCTGGCATAGCCGTTAACAATCAGTCCAATTGCATCTTCTGTTGAGATTCCTCTCTGGTTGCAATAAAATATTTGATCTTCTCCAATTTTTGAAGTTGTCGCTTCATGTTCTACAATAGCAGTATGGTTATCAACCTCCAGATATGGGAAAGTATGGGCCCCGCATTTGTCTCCAAGCAATAATGAATCACACTGGGAAAAATTCCTTGCATTTGTTGAATTTTTTAATACTTTGACAAGCCCCCGGTAGCTATTCTGTCCTTTCCCTGCAGAAATTCCTTTAGATATGATTGTACTCTTAGTGTTCTTCCCTATATGGATCATCTTTGTACCTGTATCAGCTTGCTGGTGATTATTAGTAACTGCAACGGAATAAAACTCTCCTGTTGAGTTATCTCCCCGCAATATACATGATGGATATTTCCATGTTATGGCAGAGCCAGTTTCGATCTGGGTCCAAGATATTTTTGAATTCTCTCCCCGACACATCCCTCTTTTAGTAACAAAATTGAAAACACCTCCAACCCCTTCTTTATTTCCAGGATACCAGTTTTGCACTGTGGAATATTTCACTTCCGCATTTTTTTCAGCAATTATCTCAACAATTGCGGCATGAAGTTGATTTTCATCTCTCGAGGGTGCTGTACATCCCTCAAGATAGCTTACATAACTTTCTTCATCAGCGATTAGAAGTGTCCGTTCGAATTGACCTGTATTTGCAGAATTAATCCTGAAGTAAGTTGATAGTTCCATCGGACATCTTACTCCCTTTGGAATATAACAGAATGACCCATCGCTAAATACAGCCGAGTTCAGGGAGGCGAAAAAATTATCCGTATAGGGCACAACAGATCCCATATATCGCTTAACCAGGTCCGGATATTCTTTTACCGCATCACTGAAAGAACAGAAAATTATTCCCATTTCAGCAAGTGTTTCCTTAAACGTGGTTGTTACAGAAACACTATCAATTACTGCATCAACAGCTACTCCTGTCAAATGTTTCTGCTCTTCAAGCGGTATTCCAAGCTTATCAAATGTCCTTTTCAGCTCAGGATCAATATCATCCAGACTATCTAGTATTTTTCTTTTTTTAGGAGCTGCATAGAAAATAATTTCCTGGTAATTTATTGGTGGTATTTTAAGATTTGGCCATACAGGCATCTTCATTGTCAACCAATGGCGATATGCTTTTAACCTGAATTCAAGTAACCACTCAGGCTCATTCTTCTTTGCAGAAATAATTCTGACAACCTCTTCGCTAAGTCCTTTTGGAATCCTATCCATTTCAATATCGGAATAGAATCCATACTTATATTCCCCAGTAGTTACATCAGTTAATATTTTATCCTGATCGTTTTTCATTTTATTTACTGTCAACAACTTTATCCTTCTATACTAATAACAAGTATTAACAATATTTGTTATTCTGTTAATTGTATTTAATCTAAATAAACATGCAAAAATACAAAAAATCAGGATTCAAAACCTGATCATATATTATGAAATAAACCAATAGGATTGTTTAAAATCTCACAATATCCATCAGATGAGCAAGTTAATCACAATTTGTATCTGGATCCACTCAAAAACAATTTGAAATAGAAATAAGGAAATCAACGATTCATTCAAACCACATTTTATAAATATCAAACTACAAAAGAAAACAATCCTGATATTATTAATTCTTAAAATCAGAAAATGAGTTTATATTGAGTTACTGATAATAAATGTGGCTGCAAAAGCAATAATAGCATACAACTCCGGAAAAACCGCAAGTATCATTGTATTCCCAAATACATCGTTCCCAGAGCCAATCGATGCAATACCGTTTGCACAAACACTACCCTGCTGAATTGCTGAAAAGAGTGCAACAAACCCGAGCACCAATCCAGCTGCCAATATTGCAATCCCCTGTAGCATAGTCATCTGGGCACTTATAACCCCGCTATTGTTTATTATAAAGAATCCCCCGAATCCATAGAGGCCCTGAGTACCCGGAAGAGCACTAAGCAGCATATAATTGCCAAAAGCTTCAGGATTTTTCTTAAGCGCTCCAATGGTTGCGTTTCCCCCCATTGCTACAC